>Ga0214545_1001616_pt1 | contig 42475 bp, 17 predicted proteins | sample CNSS4metaG_FD_160064 | JGI IMG/M metagenome (GOLD analysis project Ga0214545, IMG submission 160064) | Root nodule microbial communities from cowpea collected in UCLA plant growth center, Los Angeles, California, USA - CNSS4 | ecosystem: Host-associated > Plants > Roots > Nodule | place: USA... | reverse complement strand
TAAACTTTTATACTTAATTACTTTTAATTTTATTAAAAAATATTTTAATTATTAAAAATTATTAGGTCAAAATTGAATCAAATACACATAAGTAGGTACTAAATTGAAACAAAAAAACATAAATGGGGACTAAATCGAAATCATCACAATGGCAGGCATCTGATAGTGACACTGACACGTGTCACACACAGGGACTTGACATGTGGCATTTTTAATTTTTTTTAAAAAATAAATAAAAAATTTAAAAATTTAAAAAAAAATTAAAATTATTTTTAAAAAAAATCAAAAAAACCACAGATTGACACGTGGCACGTTGACTAACGGCATTAGTCAACTCTGTCTGAAAGGGACCTAATTAAAACAATTTTCAAAAATTGGGATGCAATTGACACTTTTTTAAAAGCGGGTACCAATTTGACACTCTAGTACCAAACTGGGTACCTTACTATTAATTAAACCTATATATTATTATAAATCAAACAATCTCGGCTTTCGTATTTTACATTGAATTCAATAATTATCTCTGGATCTTATTACATTACAAACTTCGGACATGCGTTCCAGTTAAAATGACGAGGGAAATCAATGAAGAAATAAAGAAGAAAAACGAAAAATCCAGTACTTATATCAATCACCAACATAATTCGATTAATCTAGTTAAAATAAAATAGAATTAAATTAAAAAAATTAAACTAACTTGAATTCAAAATAATTAATTCTTCCATTTTATAGACTACTGGTCAAGTTAAAAAGTCAAGATGTAGTATTGAAAGAGTAACTGGATCCTTTTAACCTATCAAATATGTTGAAGTTTGTGTTGTAAGGTATGGCACTATCTTTTTCGTTGTAAGCTAAAGACTCAGAATAAAAATTCATATCCAGAGACAACAACTTTGAATGGTTTAGAATATAATAATTTTCACGAGTAATGAACATGTAAAGATACAATTATACGTTGATATACTCACATGTCCAGAAAATTGATTAATAATGAAGAGTAGATCTTAGAGCACTTGGATCTGCTATATAACTAAGAGACCCCAAAGGAGTAACTCAGAGCTCTTTCACAATGGCTACTCGGTGTGGCATAATCCATTTGTTCATCTTCTCCATAGCTCTGCTTTCACTGGGTTCTTCGTCATTCGCAGTGAATGCACCATCTAATAAACCCCGTTCCTTTATCCTCCCCATCGAGAAAGACCAAAAAACCCTTCAGTACTCAACTTCAGTGGAGATGGGAACCCCTGCGGTCACACTAGATCTAGTGATTGACATAAGAGAACGTTTCTTATGGTTCGAGTGTGGCAGCGACTACAACTCCTCAACCTACCGCCCCGTCCGATGTGGGACCAAGAACTGCATCCAAGCCAAAGGCACCGATTGCATCTCATGCCTCAACCACCCTCTCAAAACGGGTTGCACCAACAACACCTGCGGGGTTCAACCATTCAACCCCTTCGGCGCCTTCTACGTCAGCGGCGATGTGGGACAAGACACCCTCTCCTCCGCGCACTCCACAACCCGTGCCAGAACACCCTCCAATTTGCACGTCCCAGCCTTCATCTCTTCCTGCGTCTACCCAGATAAGTTTGGGGTCGAGGGCTTTCTCCTGGGCCTGGCCCGCGGCAAGAAAGGACTGTTGGGCCTTGCCAACACTGCTGTTTCACTACCAGCCCAACTCGCAACCAAATACCACCTTCAACGCAAGTTTGCGCTCTGTTTACCTTCCTCTTCAAAATTTAACAAACTCGGGGATCTCTTTGTTGGTGGCGGTCCTTACTATCTGCCACCTCACGATGCTTCCAAGTTTCTAACTTACACCCCCCTCGTTACCAACCCCCATAGCACAGGCCCCATCTTTGACGACGATCCTTCCTCGGAGTACTTCATCGACGTTAAGTCAATCAAAGTTGACGGCAAAACGGTCAACGTTAACACCTCTCTGTTGTCTATTGACGAACTGGGAAACGGCGGCACAAAACTCAGCACCGTTATTCCTTACACCACGTTGCACAGCTCGATCTACCGGCCTCTGGTGAATGCTTTCGTGAAGAAAGCGGCGGTTAGGAAAATGAAGAGAGTGTCTTCGGTGGCGCCGTTTGGGGCGTGCTTCAGTTCAAGAACGGTTGGAGCGAATGTGCCGGCGATAGATCTGGTCCTTGGAGGTGGGGTTGAGTGGAGAATCTATGGGTCGAATTCAATGGTGAAGGTTAACAAAAAGGTGCAATGCCTTGGGTTTGTGGATGGGGGTTTGGATGGAAGTCCCATAGCAACTTCGATTGTTATTGGAGGGTATCAGATGGAGGATAATCTTGTGGAGTTTGATCTGGCTTCTTCAAAACTTGGTTTTAGCTCCTCCCTTTTACTCCACAATGCTACCTGTTCCCATTTCAGAGTCGTTTGAGTTTTCGTTCATTTGCCGTTGTAATCGTATTTATCACGTGCTGTATTTACTCGAAGTCATTCACATTTTGAATTTGGGTCCCTATATCTTGTTAACGTTAAAATTCAATAACAGATAACAACTCGGTTATTATTTAATACTATATATTTTATAGGCTAAAATTTTATTTTATTCCTTTTATCCTTATACAAAATTTAATTAAATCCTTAATTTTTATTTGATTAAATTAATTTTTTTATTTTTTGAAAATGATTTATTTAGATTTTTTTATTAGATTGATATTAATTTTTTAAATTTTTATTAAAATTTATACATCAAATTATTCTATTTAAAAAAATCTAAATATTTAAGTTATTTTTATTTCAACAACTTCTAATTTGTCACCGGAAAGCATAGAGATAAATTTCCATTATTACAAAACTTCAAATACTAGTGTATGGATATTAGGTGAAATAGATGGTTACACATATCACTTTCTTTTCCTCTAATTATTTACTATTTGTAAACATAATCTATCAATGCAAAAATTGTACCCATATAACAACTTGTCTATAAATGGTTGGTAAGAACAATTTAATTCAATTTGTTTTGAACATTAAAATATAATGTGAGGTAGAACACGTAAGGTTGAATCACATGGGTTATTTTACCAACATACGTAGAAGAGTATAAAAAGGAATTGGTATTAGAATATGGCAATTAATGTGAAGTGAAGTTAGTTTGTTTTAGTCTTGATCCAATGAACACTGCATTGTGAATAAGAAAAATACAAAGAACATTAAATAAATCGACGGTGTTACTTAATGAGTAAGACGGTAGGAGGAAGTAAATTAATAGTTTTTGGGTTTTTTATTCATTTAGTATTTCTTTTATACCCCATTTTTGTTTTGTTTGGATCACAAGTCAGGGACACTTGTAATTTCGATGCAACCCACCTGCGTTTTGCTTTCTATAAAAGTCAAGGATGCATACCAATTTGCAATAACAAAATTATTTTATTAATTATATATATATATATATATTTACAAATTCAGAATATAAAAATAAAATTAATTTAAATATTTAGACAAAGTGATTTTACATATAAATTGTTGTATTTAAATTTAATTATTTATTTTATTTTATTTTGAAGAGGAATAACATTGCTGCACTTTTTTAAAATTGGAAATTGATTTAGACAAAATTTAAAATATAGAAATTGAAGTTAATATAAAACACTCTTAGGTAGACACTTATAAGTGCAATTAAGATTGTCACGCGATATTAATATTATCACATGACACTATATGACCTGACATGTAAAAAAAAATAATTAAAAAATCTGTATAATAAAAAAATTAAAAATACTAAAAATACTATGAACTGACATATAATATTTATAAAAATGATATTTACATCAATTTAACAAAAAAATATCTAATTGAATTCTTTTAACAAAATTTGAGATTTAATTAAAAAAAACAAATAAATAATTGAAACGAAAAATTAAGACCAAATAATTATTTTAACCTAATAACATATGAAAATATTAAAAACACGCATTGTTGTGTCAAATTAAAAATGATTAAATGAGTTAATATATTTTGATAGTATTGTATCAAAAAAGTTAATTAAAAGATAATTCTATTTTGTAATGATAAATAGAAATATCAAAACACAAACTCATTTCTTAATAAATAGATTATATCTCAAATCACATCATTTCCTATTATCACATTCCATTATAAGTTAAGTAAGAAAATATTATTTTAAAAGAGTATGTATTAATATGGAAAGTCAAACTACTTTGTCTCTAATATCATTATGAAATTGTGTACTTCAAATTTTTTGTTTGTCATAATTAAGACGATAAATTCTTACATCTATATAATAGTTTTTTCATTAAAGATTTAAATTTAAGCTTAGTCCTAACACCCATCTTAGTTGGAGGCAACCTACATCATCGTTGGTAATGGGTACAACCCACCTATGACATCATAAAAAAATGTTTGATTATCATTTAAATAGTCATCCATATGTGGGGCACAATCTACTCTGTCTCACCGCTGTTTTCGTTATTCCCTTCTCACATTCAAATTCACTTGTTCTCTTTAATTGCAAATTAATATTTTCCTCATTTACATAGTTATCATCAAACAATTCACTCCACAATTTGAAGGATCCAGTGATTTCTACGAAACTTTGCAACCTTGTGTTTTCTACAAAAACAAAAGCCTATAATTAATCATCAAATTAGATATTTTAGAGTAATTAACTTCCGTTAACAAGTAACAATAAAAAGATATATAAAAATCGTTTGAAATTCAAATGTGAGTCTAACTTTTATATTGAGTAAAAATAAGAAAATTAAATACCGTATAAAGATGAAAACTCATCAACCAATCGCCTTAAGATTTTGGGTTGAGAGTGGTGTTAATTCATTATGTGTGGGTTGGACTCATGTCTTTGGTGTTAAATCTTTTCGGTGATCTTCTCTTGAAAGACGTAATAGTGGTATCAGAGTCAAATGTTTGTGTGGTGACTGGCTTAGACGAAATCATGTATCGAACTCGGTAGTTAGCTCGAATGGAAAGCACCAATGTGAAATAAACCATTTTGGATTGAGAGTGATGTCAATCTCTTATATGTAGATTGGACACATGTCTCATTGGTGTTAAATATTTCCGATAATCTTCTCTCGAAATACCCAAGAGAAACTAACCCTAATATTTGTTTCTCAAGAATAATTGTTAGAAGTCTCGCATCGATTAGAAATAAGACAATTTCATAATATATAAGTGAGATGCAAATCTCACCTTACAAGTTAATTTTTTAGGGTTGAGTTAGACTTAAACTTCCTTTCTAACATTATAGTGAGATTTCTCGAACATTATGTTTCACTCGATATCTCATTTTGAGTTAATCTTTTATATGTAGATTGAACTCATGTGTCATTAGTGTTAACTCTTTCGATTAATTATCTCTCAAAAAATCCAAGAGAAACCAACCCTAATATTTGTTTTCCATCGATAATTAAGTTTTTTCGGCAAGAGCCATCCCAAAGTAGATATTTTATCATAATTAACACTTCATGTTATCTATTTTTGTATGATTTTACCAAAAGCATGTATCACTTTCATTGATTAGGGGTAATTAATTGAGGAGGAAGCAAAGAGGAAAGAATATATGTGGTTGTTGATCTCCTTCAGGAGATGATTTGGGACGCGGCTGCTTGTAACTAGAAAAAGTTTAGACGTTAACTTCTAATGCGTTTGTATGGATCATATTCACCCAAACACAAACAACGCTGTACAACACACTCACTTTTGTTAAACTATCGCAAATATCGTATAACGGACAGGGATTTCTGACTAAGCACAAGCCTCATAATAAAACTCACGTGCATATGTAAATAAATTTCTCATATCATTCTATCATCTTTTCTAATTTTTTTAAATAATTATCATTAGATACACATTATCATGCAAAGTATAGTTGTTGAATTTTGAATCTGTTAAATCAAGTGATTAATGTACATAATTAAGTAATTAAATTGTTGGACAAAATGAGTAAGATAACTATAATTAATATATACGTACATAATTAGTCTTTTAAAAACACTAGTTTGCAGATTTTCAAAACTATTTTTGAGGTTTTAATAAATTTTTTTGTAATATTAATTTCAATTGGGTATTTTTCATAATAACTTAAGTTTCAAATAGTTTATAACCTTTATAATATCTCAAAGAAAATCAAACTAATACAAATAAACTTTCAATAAATTTAAAATCAAATTTTATATAAATTGAGTCTTGTTATGAGATTTTTTTTTTTTGGTTTTGTTTTATTCACAAAAAATTATATAGCCACTGAAGTTGAAGACTAAATCTTTAATTTTCAGTTCATGACTCAATACCTTAACTACACAACCCAATATTTATCGTGAGTAGTCCAACGTCCTAAATTTCACTTTAACTTATTTAAAAGAATCTCACCCACCCACACGTTTTTATATGGATTATTTTACTATTAAAGATAAATTGGATTACACAGATACCTATTTTTGTTCTTGTTCTAGTATCGAAATGTCTTTTATTATGAGAATTCTAATAGAACAAATTGAGACGTATTATCAGAATTTTCTATTCGTATTCATTAAGTAATATTTTGTAATAACAAAATTTAACGGTTTTATCTCAAATAAATACTTAAACTTGTTTAATTTATCTTCAAACATAAAATACTCCATTCTTCTTAAACAATAACCAGAGTAAACAAAGACGCGATACGTATTTTTTAATATGCATAATATTATATTAGTAGTTGATGATATTGTAATGTTATTAAGTTAATAAATAAAATAAATTTATATTTATAAAGAATGAAGTGAAATGTACGAAGAAAAAAATGAAAAAATAACTATTGATAAATAGGAAAAAAAATTAATTTTATAAAATTTTATAAAAATAAATATTAATTTCTAAAAATTTAACAAATAATTACATAATAAAAAATAAAATTGAAATTATGAAAAGTGATAAAATTATCTTTATATATATAGTTATAAGTAATTCAATTCTATTCGATAATCTAGATAAAAAAACACGTCTACCGGTATATTTTTAAATTTGTATCCTCGTTATCATTATGTAGATTTTTTTCATGTAGGTATTTTGTCAAAGAATTAATCATCTTAAACCCTCATTTTCCAATTTGTTGAAAAGTTGGGTACCCTCATAACCTTGTAATAGTTTGTCTTGGACATGCTCCCTCAAACAATCATTTTAGTCTCTGTGCAATAATTTGGAATTGTAATTGTTATATAATTAATATAAATAATCCGTAGCTAATTATCAAATAATTAACTAAAATATATGTTGTGTATAATTTTTTAAATATGAATAGAGTTACTAGCACACTCTGTAATTTTCTTTGTACAACACCTATAAACATCTTCTAATTAAAAATATTTTGCAACAAAAAAAGGTGACATTTTAAACAAAATAAGCACACACTAAATTTATATTAAGTAAATTATATTAACAACTTCCAATTTCTTTTTTTAACTTTTTCTGACATTCTAGATTTTTACAAATGTTACAGAAATATTGCATGTCTTAACAGATTATATCACCACACTATATTATATACACGTTCTCTTAAATTTACTCAATATGATATTACCAATTGAAAAATAGTCGGATTTTGAACATAAACATGAGCTATTTTTTTATACAGCCACGAATATGTTTAGAAATTTTGATGGTTACAGCTTATTTTGAGAGTAAATTGAATTTCAAGAATTGTAAAAGTATGCTTGTCTAGAAATATGTTGGGTAGCAGAAATATACTAATAACTCACAATTAAAATAAAAATTAAAAATAAAATAAAAAAACTTAACAGACAATAAATAATAATGTAAATTTTAAGAATAAAAATACAGTAATACCTTTCCTTAAAAATAAATATCTAAAAAAAATAATCTTCTCAAAGAAAATTACTGTAATACTGTTATAAGATAAAAAAAATAAACTGGCTTGTTCTCAAAGAAAACAGGAACCTCTTATTTTTATTTATTTATTTATTTTTCTGTGCGATGTTGATGTTGATGCAGCTTACGCAAGCACCAATAATGGCAGGTGTTTTCAAACAAAATAGTAATAACTTTACTCTAAGGAGAGGCCCACCGCAAAAAGAAAGGTGACGTGTCCTCGCCCACACAGTCCGAGATAGAAGATAAGGACACACCCACAACAATGTTTAACCAAACCAATTCATAGTTCATTCTCTTCCAAACTCACACTCACCTTTTTCTTCTTCTTCTTCCATGGCTTCTCTTCTTCCCATCATCATCTCCTTCCTCTTCCTCTTCTCACTCTCCAACGCTCACTCCCCAGTTTCCTTCACAATCCCTGTCACAAAAGACGCTGCTACCCTTCAATACCTAACCACCCTCTCCTACGGCACTCCCCTTGTTCCAACCAAACTGGTCCTTGATTTGGGAGGTTCTTTCCTCTGGCTCCACTGTGCCTCCCGAAACATCCCTTCGTCTTCTTCCCTCACCACCCCTCACCGCTCCCTCCAATGCTTCACAGCCAAAACCCACAAATCGGCCAACTCCTTTCTCTCCGGCTCCGTCGACCAGCACCTCTACCAACCTTGCCGAGTCTTTCCGGAGAACAGCATCACCGGAACCATCGCCACCGAGGGAGAACTGGTGGAGGACCTCATGGCCCTTCAATCTGCGGAATCCAAAACCATCCACGAGCACCAGAGTCGCTTCACGTGTTCCCCTAACTCCCTCTTGCATGGCCTCGCCAAGGGTGCCAGAGGCATGGTTGGCCTCGCCAGGTCCCGCAGTTCGCTTCCCTCCCAGGTTTTCGACAACTTCAGCACGCAGCGAAAACTCACTCTCTGCCTCTCCTCCTCCAAAGGGGTTCTTCTGCTGGGGAACGTCGCTTACGAATCCGAGATTCTCAGGTCTCTAACCTTCACGCCCCTCGTCACCAGTTTCCCCTCCCTCGAATACTTCATCAACGTCAGCTCCGTCAAAATCAACGGGAAAAGGTTGGCCTTGGACGCCTCGGAGTTCAACGAGCAAGAGGGTGGTGGAGGAGGGGCTTTGACTCTTATAAGCTCAATTGTGCCCTACACCACCATGCAGAGTTCCATCTACAACTCTTTCAAGGAAGCGTTTTTGGACGCTGCCCTGTCCATGAACATGACCAGAGTGGCCTCTGTGGCACCCTTTGAGCTCTGTTTCAGTTCCCCGCAAGTGGGGTCCTCTGTGCCGCTCATTGAACTGGTTCTGCAGAGTGAGATGGTGAAGTGGAGCGTGCATGGGAGGAACTCCATGGTGAGAGTGAGCGATAAGGTGGCGTGTTTAGGGTTCTTTGATGGAGGTGTGAACCCGAGAAATTCCATTGTGATCGGAGGGTATCAATTGGAAGATGTTATAGTGCAGTTTGACTTGGCCACTTCCATGGTGGGATTTAGTTCTTCACTTCTCACCAAAAATACCAAGTGTTCCGATTTTAAGTTCGGTAGTTCCATTCCTGCAGACTCCATCTGAAGATTGAATGGAGTTCTACTTCTAGCTCTAGTAGTACTAAGGACTAAGTCCTTCTGTTTGATTTATGTTTCTGCACCGAAGCTTCTAAATTACCAAGTTTTCTTGTTCAATTAAGTTTCTGAAGCTTCTCAATTTTGTAAGAACTTGATTTTTGGGTAGTTTTTCTTTTTTTTTTCTTCTTTGTTTATCCTGCACTATTGGTTGTATTATTTAACGATGGTGGTGAGAGATATTATGATCTTATGATTTGATGGCACTTTTGCGCCCACTGTAATTTTGACATTGGAATGGGAATTTTGGTTATTATCGTGTGCTTAAAGAATTTTGCTAAATTGCAAAATGGGGGAAAATATCGTGATTGGATTCGTATTCTGCTCCTTTGATAAAAAGGGCATCTATGATTGTGGAATTTGGACACTTCCGAAAGGATATCATGAATCCATTGTGTCCAAAAGCATGGTTCACATAAATTCTTTTCTTTTCTTCTTTGTTACAAAAGCATGAAGTTACACGATTGGCTGAGAAACAAGTTGCAACAATGATGACGCATTGGGCCTGTGAAGTGGAAGAAATTATTAATATCATGAATGCTGCCACATTTCAGATAATGGTTATTTATCACCTTCCATCCTCCACACTTAATTCTCTCTGCTGTCACACTTCTGCAGAATCTGGATCATTATTGTTACACTGTTAGTTCTCTTCTGGTCGAGGAACTAGTTTCTGCAGAGTTTAATTTCAGTTGATGAAAATGAAGTGGGACTTTTACTTAATAAAACAAAACTAAATCATTTTATACATTCTTTATTTATAAAATACATTAAAAGAGTTCTTATTCAAGTCGTGCAATTAACATCCTAAAACTTCATATATATATCAATAATGTAAATAGCGTAATTCCAAGGACGTTATGTATTTGGAGTATAACATTTTAAATAATTGTTATGTGGAAACTTTAATTATATCCATACCCATAACAAATTAATATTTTTAAAATTTTAGGTCATATTATAATTAAAATTTGTCACAAGTAAACCTTTTGTAAATTAAAAGGTTATATCTTTTTCTTTACAATATATAATTTACATTGATATAAAGTTATTTTAAATTGAATAGATAAACCGTTAAAGAAAGTAAAATATAAAGTTATTTTAAATATTTTATTAAATGCCATGCCATAATACATGTTAATTCTTTTGGGTGTTATTTTCAGGAAGCGGAATAAAATTTCACTGATTTTATAATAAGTTTAGTACAGTGGTAATTTATAACTTCTTTTATTTCTATTATTTCCGAGTTATAAATACGTCTCTTAAGTTATTAAACTTTCAACATAACAAAAAAGCAGTTTTTGTGATTGTTTTTAGGTTTTCTTCTGCTCAAAAAGAGAACCTTTAACTTCAAAGAGTAAACAAAGTTAACGTAACAGTAAAAAACACGGGCCTTAATTAAGGAAACAGACAAAAACCATGAGCCTTTGTTACTACTGTACACAAGATGTACAGTACGAGGTAAAAGACAGAAAATGAGTGGTAATTCCTCTGCTTTTAACGGTGTAATACAAGATTCAAACATGGGAACACGTTGTGTTTCGAAGCAAAAGAGAGGAGCTAAAGCTTAATCTTGAGGAAGCCTCATCAAACACCAAAAGATTGTCCTCTAACTGATGCCCCCCAATAACAATAGATGTTTCAACAGAAGACATTTTTGGTTTCATCCCTCCATCCACAAATGCAAGACACGCAACATTTTTGCCTGCCATCACCATGGAATTGGCTCCATGAATACTCCATTGCACTCCCCCAGCTAGCACCAGGTCAATGACTGGCACAACCAGACCAGTGACAGAATTCTCAATGGTGCTTGAATCGAAGCACGCATCAAACGGCGCCACTGATGCCACTCTCTTCATTCTTCTTCCTGCAGCCTTGTTCACAAAATCTTGCACAAAAGGTTTGTAGAGAGAACTATGCAACTCAGTCCATGGAGTCACAGAGCTGATTTTGGTACCCCCATTTCCCTTCTTGTCAATGGACGGCAGAGAAGGGTTTAAGTTGACAACATGGCCGTCGATCTTTATTGATCTCACATCAATGAAGTATTCGATAGAGGGAGCACCGTATATAGACACTGCAGTAGTGGCAACGGGGTTCACAACAAGTGCGGTGGTTTGGAGAAACTTGGATTCAACTTGAGAATGGCCACCAGCAGCAGCTCCAATGAAGATCTTACCATAACCTTTCAAGTTATTTGAAGAAGGGAAGCAGAGAGAGAAGATGGGAAGAAGCTTATTAGCCAAAACAAGTTGTGATGGAAATGAAAGTTTTGACCTTGAAAAGCCTACGATCCCTCTGGTTCTTTTGGGTAAACCTTGCAAAGCACGGTCAGAGATGTCAACATCCAGATCAACGCAGCCAGCAAGAAAGCCAGGTACGTATGTGGGAGGCAAGGATATGAGGTCCTCGACCATTGAATTGCTGGTTGTGAATTCAGCTAATGGGTTACTCATTGTAATATCACAATCGTTGATTGCACAACCTGGTTTATAAGGGCCAATGCAGCCAGTGGCACTGCATGAAGCGTTTTTGGGGCATTTCTTTGACTTACAAACAACTTTGTGCTTGGAGGAAGAGTTGTAGCGTTTTGTGCTGCAGTCGTGCCAGAGGTTCTCTCCGCCAAGATCAATGGCTAGATCCGTGTTCTGTTGGGAGTTCCTAGGCCAATTGTGGTGTAGAACATATTGGTTTCTGGGTCTTTCTTGATTGGCAAGATGAGGGGTTTTGGTTTGGATGTCGATTCAAGTGGTAATGATCGACAGGAAATTGAGAAAAGGGTTATCGAGAGGATGATGAAATGGGTGGCTGCAGGAGAAGAAGATGAAGCCATTGTGAGCATTAGCTAAAGGGATTGCTCTGTGATGTTCAAAATGTGGACTTGGTTTTAATAGCATTGCACTTGCAATGTGTAGGTAATAATCTTAATGACCATATTTATGACTCTGATTTGGACGACAGGACGTACCCTGCCATGTCTCATCAAATATAAATGGTCCCTCCCATTGCCTATGGCTGACATGCTACAAAGGGTGTTTCTTCCCGCGCCCTATCAAGTTTTCGAGTATTTTCGTTTATTTTGAAATGAACTTCTTCTACAATAGCGGGAGCATCCACTGTTGGGAGCTATGATGATTTCGTTAAAAATCTCTACAATAGAGCAGAGCCCATATAGATCGTCAATAACGTCAGTAGAAAACAAATATGCAAGATTGAGCTAAAAAAATTCAATTTGTAGAGTCAAGTTAGAGGTGATCAAAACATGAAGCTAAGCTAGAAATACCTTGTGTTAAGCCGAGTAAGAAATGCTCTAGTTGTGAAATAGAGTTAAAAATGCTTAACGTGTGGAGATTAGCTCTAAAAATATAAGACCTACTGAACTAATGCAAAACAATGTAGTCACTTTGTAGTCATGGCAATGAAGAACTTGAGAGAAAACGTTCTACTCTAAGAAAAGCCGTAAAATGCAGAATGTAAAAGTGTCTAAATCTGTAGTGTCACATTTCTAATACCTCTATTACGGTCCTTACATAGCTAACTACTTAAATACCTCATCAACTACCTAAAATACTGCCAAGAACAAGTTAGCTTCCCCTGCAATCAGTCCTCACAGTGTACTTCTGCTTCAGTTTTTTCAGGTAACAAGTCAGCCAACTTCTCAAATTTGCCTCTTAGAGTTCTTTGACCACTTGTCCAGGTAAGCTTGAAAGCTAAGCAGACAAAAGATACATTACTTATTTTCTTGTAACTTTACACACTGCAGAAAAAAGACGATAATCCGCAGTGTTTTATTTTATTGTCAAAACACAGCATGTTCTTAGCATACCAAGATTTCTCACTTAAGATGTTTGGCAAACCAGTTCAGCAAGTCCTGATGGGCTTCCTCTGCAGCCTAAACAGCTATTTCATCTTCGTTTTTGTACCTCAGTCCAACCATGAGAGACTTTATGAAATATTTTAACAAAAGAATCAACCTGCAACAGATAAACATTCAATCATTACTAACACATCCCACTTTCTATTTTGAGTGCAAGAACGTTAAACAAGCTCAATATAAAGCACACAACTTTCTCCTCAACTTGAAAACTATGTCCATTAACCTAAACATGAATGAATGGGTCAAGTGTACGTCTCTAAGAAAGAAAACACAAACAAGTTACAAATAGAATGCTAAAATGAAATTTGGATAGATGAATCAATTCCAACTTGTCTGCACCCATCCAAAGCCAAAAAAAAGGAGGAAGAATGAAGATTTCATCTTGTAATTGTAGAGGAAAATAAACATAGTGACATAAAATAATATTACTGGAAAAAACATTAAGGTAATATAAAATGATGGTAGATAACCACAAAAAGAATGAAGAGACAACCCCGGGTTTAGCAGATAGGACTTGTTCAAACTTTTTCACAAGCTCTGGAGGAGACATTTTGTCAGTCTCAGCTCCTAGTACAGCAGTTGGAATATCAACACCTGAAGTAAGACCGACAATAGCAGTTAGAATATGAAAGTCTCAGTCACAGCTTCAAGAAATCTGCTAATCAATGCTCCTTCTTCACTCACTATTTTGAATGATCCAGAAATAACAACTGAATTAGTTGGTATGTACCATGGCTGTTTTAGGTTTTCATCACCTTTCAGACAAAAATAATCATCATAAGCAAGGTGTGGCTATATATATATATATATATATATATATATATATATATATATATATATATATATATATATTATTTATTTTTTTTCATTTTTTCCGGTCAATAAAATATGAAATCGCAAATAATATTATATGCTATATAAATATTAATAAATTTCAATTGAGGGGGATCCCGAGGGTCTTCCTTTGTCCCTGCCGCGGAGTCTAGAGACTGGGTCGCTAGTTAATCATTCAGCAAATTTGGTCAATATGAGAATTTTCATCTTAGTTTTTCTTCTTTGACAGTATCTTAACCCATTAAGCAATTAAAAAGGATTTATAACCTCAAGAATCTAAGTACAAACTTTTTTACTATGTGTAGATGAGTTAAAACAAAATGAGGAGGAAGGAAATAAGAAATTTAAATCTGAATTGGGGAGACATATTTAACTTTATTTGCTTCTTTTAGTCAATGACATTTCTCACATATTTGTCTCCATTAAACAAGAGAAATTTTCAAATTTGAAAAGGTTTCTTTCCTCCCGATTTCTCCTCATCTAAACAAAGGATAATGACCTATTTAAAATATCTAAATAATCCAGGGACAAACAAATTAATTAACTAATAAAATATTCATCAATCCATTTCTATGCCACAATTAAATGTTAAATGTAATGATTATGATAAGTTCATAATAGTATATGCCAATATAATTTAACGAAAAAGAAAGCTAGCTAACTACTCCTTGAACAGTTGATGAACAGTTTCACTAATCAAAAACATATTATTTGTAACTTTGATCACATCATCAATATATAAAATGCACTACAAGTCAATGTGAAGACAAATGTGATTCTGGAAGTGATGCAAGACCCCATTCACACAAACATGCTTAGATTGGAGGTATGATAAGATCCTGCAACATCATTTTGATTGTCATTCTTCCATATAAATTGCAAGGTGCAGAGTAATCTTCCATGAACAAATATGAAAATTAAGAAATAATCTAAATATTGAAATCCATACCCTTGAAGTCATCCACAGAGACAAATGATGGCTGTAAAAGCACAGCAGCTTGGATTAGTCTGGATTTTGCAAGTTCAACCACGACTTTAGCTGTGGGATTAAAGAAAAGGGTACATTCTGAGTTTCATAACTAACTTGATCATGTTTGAAACTTTAAATCAAACCAATAATAAATATGCTTAAGAGGAGCTGAAAGTGTTGTATAGTATATAGTATATTAGTATACAAACAAAAGGAAGGGGATAAACAAGCACTGCAAATGAAGTGTTTTATAGTATATAGTATATTAGTATCCATCCGTGTTGTATTAGGGAGTTCCTAGGCCAATTGTGGTGTAGGACATATTGGTTGCTGGGTCTTTCTTAATTGGCAAGATGAGGGGCTTTGGCTATGGCTGACACGCTATAAAGGGTGTTTCTTCCAGCGCCCTATCAATCCTTTGAGTATTTTCGGTTATTTCGAAATGAACTTCTTTTAAATGTAAAAGATACATTCCAAGATGAATGAATACATTTGCGGGGTGTAGAAAGTTTAGCCTGCTATAAAAGAGTACACAGCACTATCTCATTACTAACCCAGTTAAAGAAGTGGCCTTCGGGGATAGGCCATGACGATCCGAACCATATTCGGCATTCTAAACGTTGATCTTTTCTTTGTAAACCATATTGTACAAAGAAACCGTTGGCTTTAGTCCTGAATTTATCATCTTTTCTAAGAGAAGCTCTGCTTCCTTCCATTTTCCATCATTGCAAAGAAGCCCTATGGTTGAACAAAAACTGGCCACATTAGGGACCATTCCATTGTCAACCATTTCATTGAGTAGCCTAAAAGCCCTGTAAGAGCTTCCTTCTTTGCAGTAACCATGAATCATCGTATTATATATAACATTATTTGGTTCGAAATGCAGCTCCCCCAACGATTTGAATAGTTTTGAGGCTTCTTTCATGTTACCAGTTATACATAACCCATGTATTAGGACACTATATGTGTGTACGTCTGAAACCAAACCAGACTTCTCCATTAAAGCATGCAATTCGCGTGCTTTTTCCATATAATTTAGTCTTGCAAAAGCATCAATCAGAATCGTATATGTCACTTTGGAAGGAGCAACACCTCTCTCTTCCATTTCCTTGACCAAGCTAAGAGCTCCTGCTAAATTCTCAACCTTACAATACCCTGCAATCAGAGTATTATAGGTTACTAAAGTTGGTGAAAGTCCATTTGACTTCAATTGACTGAATAATCTAACAGCAGTGTCTATTTTTCCAACACCACAAAACCCATTGATCAGTATATTGTATGTAACAATGTTTGGACTAAGTCCAACTTTGCCGAATCGATGAACCAACTTTATTGCTTCCCCAAGCTTCTTCCCTCGACACAGCCCACCTATTAAAATGTTATATGTCATAACCCCACATGTAACACCTCTCTCACGCATTTCACCAAACACCTTAAAAGCTTTATCCACCATCCCACCATTACAATATTCTCTAATCACACAGTTGTAGGAATAAACATTTGGCACAATTCCACTATGCTTCATATTCTCATACATCTGAAACCCTTCCCTTTGCAGTCCTTGCTTGAAAAACCCGTTCATTAAGACACTATAAGTATGTTGATTAGCAACTACACCCAACCTATCCATCTTGCAAAACAACTTCTTCGCCAGCATAACATCTCCATTCTTGCAGCACCCATCAATCAACGTCGTGTATATAACAACATTAGGAGACAAACCAAACTCCTCCAACATGGTCACAAGCCGAAACCCTTTCATCAAGTCACCAACTTCACAACAACCCTTGATCATAATCCCAAAACTGTAGACATCCATAACAACTCTAATCTTCAATTGGTTAAAAACCCACCAAGCTTTATCGAAAAGGTTTGACCTAATGAGTGAGCACAAAAGATTGTTGAAGGTGTTTGATGTAGGAAGATGACCCTTGTGAATCATCTGGTGTAGAAAAGTGAGGGCCTGGTGAGGGGAGTGAGAATGAACATAAGCATTGACGATGGCTTCATAGAGAGGAGCATAAGTTGAAGAAGAGGTGAAAAGGGCTTGTGTTAGTTGAGGTATCAAGGACGAGGGAGAGAATGTATACAAGGGGATTCGACCAGAGATAAGACGCAAGATAAGAGATTGAGCTTGGGGTAGCATGTCATGGGATAGGAGATGGTTCAAGATGAAAGAGATAGAGTGAGGAGTGTGATGAAGGCCCTCGTAGGTCCAGGAATTGAACAACAAAAGTGCTTTTGGTGGAGGCACTTTCACCATTTTTTGGATGAGTATCAGAGTTTTTTCATGAGACTGAGACATGTTTCTCTAACCCTTCCTACATCTCAAAACATCAGTTTTTTGAATCTGCAAGTGTGGGCGTAAGGTTCACTATCAGTTTTTCGCACTATATACTAATATTAATATTACCTTAACGGTATTTTTCTTTTCCTAAAAAACTAACAAAAATTAATACAATGAAAATGTTTCCATGGTTTATAATTCAAAATTTGTTCTGAAAAATTCATTCCAAAATATATTTAATGTATTTTAGAAAGTTTGTTTTATAAATTCTATTTTAGAAATCTTGTTCCAAAAATGAAGTTCCGAAAATCTAGTTTGGAAACCATGTCGAAAAGTTATGGAAAACCTGTTCCAAACAAATTTCAGAATAGATAATCTAGACATACCTTTACGAAAGATAAACAAGTCATTGTAAAAATGATGGGCGTGCAGTTACAAATTTTGGGGTGCAAGAAAAAGTCCATTTCATTTTTTTCTTAAAACAAAATGGGCATTATTGGGCCATGATGAACATGTTTCCCAAACCCAAATTGTTCAATGCACTCATATATTACTCCCATTTTTGGAATTGCTTTTTATGCGGTGAAATGAGTAATTCAGGTATTTAATTATGTGGAAATGTTTTTTTTTTCTTTACTTGTAAGAGATTTATTTCTTCAATTCTAAATGAACTTTTTTATTTTCACATTCTTTAATCATCAATTTTCTGGGTAGGATGATTAATCATTTCCAATGCTAGTACATGATATATTTACAAGTATACTTTATATGCTTTAAATCGGGGTCGGGTATAACTTTCGATCCAAATTCTATAAATACGTGAGAAACTTTTTAGAGATATTTTTCAGTTTTCTGTTACGAATATGTAAGATTTTATATTATAAATTTTCTGTTATCATTTTTTATTATGCTATTATTTCTTTTATTTGTATTTTTTATTTATATGCAAACTTGTTCCATTTATATAATTCCAATAAAGTATTTTTTTTAAGATAAATACTTTATTGAAAGTAAGACAACAAGTTCATTTAAATAAGTGAAACATGTTTCCATAAAAAAAAAAATATAAGAAACAACAAAAAATAATGAAATAAGAAAAAATTATAATACAAAGCCTAACATAAACTTGTATGGAAAAATTAAAATATTTCAAAAATATCTCTATCACCCCTTTCAAAGTGAGTATAGAGATTATGAAAGTTCAACGTAAAAGTAGAACATGTTTGAAAAGTAGCAGGATAGAGAATCTTAATAAACCAAGATTTTTGAGAATTTGAAAACTCTTGAGAAATTTAAAAACCTTGATAAATTTGAAAAAACCTTGAAAAATTTGAAAAATTTGAGAACTTTAAGACATTTGAATTTTTTTTAAACCGGTCATAAGTGAAACGATAAAGAAAAAGTAATAACGAAAGGACTGAAAATTGTTTTTCATATGATACTATAAGTGTTTGACAATAAAACACAAAGAACAAATTCATTTACATAAATGAAACATGTTTATATATAAAAAGAAAATACAAACAAGAAAAAATAATATTATAATAAAAAATCGTAACAATAAATTATAATATAAAATCATAATAAAAAAGTGAGATATCTTTAACAAAAACCTACATGTTTATACAATTCATGTTGAATTAAAATTTGAAACTCATAAGGAAGCAACCATCGACTTCAAATACAAATTCTTAAATCCCACATAACCCAATTTAACCCAAATATTTTTATTTTTCAAAAATTTTAATTATATTTATTTTAAAATAATCACAATTTGCAATTACACCTCGTAATTTGTTTCCTTCATCTTGTGATATAGTGGATCATGTGATTAAAAAAAAATGTTTGACTATAGGGTAAATATTCCATGATAGCAACACATGATGAATCTTGATCTTCGAAGATTTGCGATAATTGAAAAGTTACCAGTCAAACTCCACTCTACAACCTTGTGGAGAGAAATCAAATAATTCAAAATTTGATGTGGCATGGACCCTTCAAATAATCCAAACCCATGGCTCAAGTTATGTTTTCCTCTCGAGTTTACGATTCCCTTCTTCATTTACGTTTTCTTTTCTTTAACACCTCTTTCGCTACGCTTCGTATCCTTACTGGCCCATATTCATGTATATCCCACGCATCACACTCAGCATCATTTCAAAGCAACGCAAAAAATTGTCTACATTACGATTATTAGAGTTGTCAAAATGGTTAGAACCCACGAGCTAATCCGACTCACTACGAATTCGAATTAGGTTTGGTTAAAATTTTTTTACAAATTTTAATAAAAATCGATTTTTGACTCTGCTCATTTAAAACCCGACCCATCAATCCACAATTAAAAGGATCACACAAGTGTTTTTATTAAGTTGAGTTTTACATTTAGATCATTCTAGGTTGTTTTTTTTAGCCAACACATAAATAATTTGTATTTTTTTTATTTTAGTTTGTATTTGGATTGTATTAAAGTTTATTTAGATTTTAATTAGAGTTATAATTTAGTTTTGACTGAAAAAAATAAAAAAAAAATTGTATTTTTTTTAATTAAGTGAACTCGTGAGTCAACCCGTTTAACCCATCAACCCATGGTGGGCCAGACCGGGTTCGAATTTTTTGACTCGCTAAAAGTGAGTCAAGTTACGTTGACTCACTAAATGATCAAACCGTGGTGGGTCAAACCCGATCAGACCAGGTTTAAGGACAAACCAGGTTTAAGATTACCCGTTTTGACAGCTCTAACAATTATGAACACTTCCAAGACAAATGAAGAAGATTAGCAAGTGAAGAATATGTTTCTGACTGAAAAATAAAAATAAAAATCAAACATTGTTGCTATGCGTGGGAAAAGAAGGCCAAATTGTAGAAATTAATTTTAAATATGTTATAATTTTTTAAGTTTATAAGGTTGATAAAGACATCAATAAGTAATATGCGTTCTAGGGTTTGTTTCTGATAAATTAGTATGACATTTTTTAAAGTTTGGCAATAGACATTCCTATAAGCTGTTTAAACAAGTATTAAATTAGGTTTCACTAATTTTAAACCAATTTGCATGATTCTTTACTATTTTGTTATTTTATTCTGATTTAAGAAACAAATAGTCCAAACATTTAACTTGATTTCTCAGTTAAACATCAAGTTTGGTCTAACTTTTTCATGAAGATCTCACCAATTTGAAGCTGACTTCCAATAAATGAACATGTTTATGGGTCATTAGAATACAAAAAGAGGGGTGGAGTTTCTTTCGTGGGTGACTCAAAAGTGTAGTGGAATCTCCAAGTTATTACCAAATCACAAGGCTATTCTATTTGGAGTACAAAGCAAACCAATTTACCAAATCTTAAACTCTAAACCAATGCACAATAATATGATTAATTATTTAAGAATTAAATATGTTTTTGATCCCTTAATTTTCAGTGAATTTTAGAATTAGTCTATTTCGTAAGTTTGAACCAATTTAGCCATTCATCTTTCGAAATACATGGATTTAGTCTTTTTAATTAAATTTTGTTAAGTTTATTTGACATTTCAGACACGTTATACAGTAATATTTGACTTAACATTAGAACTAAAATGTGTCAAGCAGTATAAATAACTCAAATACAATCATGAAATATGTACGAAACATAAAATAAACATAACAAAATTTGATTAAAATGACTAAATTCACGTATTTCGAAAGATGAATAACTAAATTGATCTAAAATTTTGAAATGGACTAATTCCAAAATTCACTTAAAGTTAAGGGACAAAAATATAATTAACTCATTATTTAACTACACAACTTTTCCTCTTAGTTGAGCTTTCTGTCATAAAGGGTCACCCATATATGCATAACTTAATGATGCTTAAACCCCATTAAAACCTGTCGTGAAAAACTAAGTGGGAGCATATATCAGCACATAAGTAATTTTAAAAAGAGTAAATGTAAAGTCAAGATATATGAATAATTTTATAGAAAATAAAAAAGATAAATAGTTCCTATCGGGGTTGGTAAGAGTACGACGGCAACTTAGGTAAGTGACATTTGACGTTGTCTTCATAATTTTATAGTTTCTTGCACCATATACAGTTCAACAATTTTGACTACGTTGATTACAATTTAATTTTCAATCGCTTTACGCAAAACTTAATTTAATCCTTAACTATAAAACTTTGTTAAGGGTACTCTTTGCTTATCTTTCGTTAGAAATAAACAATTATAATTTTCCATCTGTAGATATTTTTAATGTGAAAATGAAAGAATATTGCCTTCCATAATAAATATACTATCTAAAAGTCGATGTTTACTTGTGCATCGAGAAGGAAATATAAGAAAAAAAAGAATAATGAAGAGTGATAGAAACCAACGACATGCCAGAGATTTTCTTCCATACAACTTGGAAGGACGGCAAAAAATCCATTTAATGTGTCATTTTTTTTTTCTTTATACCTTTTAAATGTCTCTTAAAGATGAAATTGTGATAAAACTCCACACTCTAAAATAGATAATGTCTCATTTTTTTTTCTATTAGTAAATATTATGACTTTCTTCGTAGTGATGCAATTTATCCATTTAATCTACCAGAACCACATTTCACTTAGGAAGTAAATAAATAACTTTTGATATTGTATCATCAAATGGATATATCTTTTATTGGGTTGTATTCCTATGACCTAATAATGTGTAGAAAGATAAAATAAAAATGATGGTTGATACTAAAATTCGTTGTTCACACGATATCTCCTCTCATGTCATTTTATAAAAATTTAAAGTATTTGTTGTGTCGACATCAATGTACGTGGATGTAGTTTTCATATATATAATATTGTATTATATTTTTTTTTTCTGTGATGTAAGCATGTTGATATTCAAACCAATGTTGAAGTGGAGGTCTATTGTACATCATGGGACATTTGAAGAAGAACGCAGAACCTTTGCTTCTGTGTGGTCGTGAATTAAATGTTCCATAATTTAAATAGGCACTGAATATCTAGATTAGCCTGACCCATAATTTGAAATGCCTGTTGTAAATTTTTTTATTTATTCTGAAAACATATACATAATGAATTATTGGATTTCTCGAGCTATGTATTTATGTGTATAAACATAATTATTCTACTCAATAAATAACTATTATTATTGTTATATTTTAGTTTTTAAATTTTTGTTTATTAATTTATTTTAAAATTAGTAAAAGTATTAAAATCTCCGAAGCTTTTAAAAGGTTTTCCATGTCTAGTAGTGCAGTGATCTCCATCTTTGTTTTGTGTGGGTTTCTGGTTAACATAGCCAAAACAAGCGAAAGTCGTGAAATAAAAAATAAAAGTAAATTGTAGATGAAAAAAAAAAAGTGAAAAAGCAAGTTTCCAAAACAAGTGAAAATTATAAAATATAACAATAGTTTTCCTATTAGAATACTTATTATGTCTAGGAATGTTTATGTCTAGTTAAAAATGTTTATTATCAATTTTATTTTATTGTTATGGAATTTACATATTTTAGCAAATAATTGGGACAGTTATTTTGAAATGAGTGGCACGTGAAGACGTCCCGGCGGTGGAAATTATGTATGTTGTCGTCATTTTGAAAGGAAGGGCTATAAATGAATACACGTGGCTACGAATGATAGCATTTGAAGGTGAGTGTTAGAAGAAGTAGTGTGTGTGGGTAATAATGAAAAGCAGAGTAACCTTTGGTCATTGTCACTAATTCATTCCACCTTTATTTGTTTGGTCATTTCTAGTTGAATCGAGCCCACACCAACCACCACAATGTGTTTCCTCACATTATCTTCTCTCTATTATTCGTATGCTTTATGGACACCACTCTATTATTCATATGTAGTATTACATTACATTACATGTGTTAAATCATTACCCTATTTTTGTTGTCAATATACATATGTTTAGATTTTGGGATGTGTTAAAGTATTTTTTTTATTTTTCGATTCAAAATTAAAATTTGTCTTTATTCAAAATTTTGATTCGTTTTGGTTTTTAAATATTAAAAATAAATAAATATAATTCTTTTAACGCAATTATATTAATTTCTTTTAAGATGTTGAACACATTTTCTAATATATATATTGAATCAAAAATATGTTAAACGGTATGAACAACTCTAATACTAATATAAAACGCGTTTGACATGTCAAAAAAATTAATATTATTGGGTTAAAATGATTATATTCATTCGTTTTTAAAGTTTAATGACCAAAATGTATCGAAGTTTCAGACATTGACGAATTTCAATTTTGGATCAAAGTTTCGAGACTAAAAACATACTTAACCCTTTTGAAAATTATTTTATCTACTAAAGTCCTAACAAATGTTATATTTTCATAAATCATTGTCTCATGTCTCATTCAACTTTGTTCAATATAAATCCTACATTATTCACATAATATGGCTCATCCTAATTTGTCTCATCAGATTGGTTTAGATATTGAGTAAATTCAATTTGATTTAACCTGAGTGCAAAGTGATTGAACTTGACTTAAATTTAATCTGGTTTAAATTGACATAAGTACATATTAGGTTAACTTATCATAAATCAACCTAGCTTAAAATTAATCTTATCCGATTCAACTTAAATTATGTTTGACTTGACTTAACATTAACCTCGTCTAGTAAAACACGACTTTGACATTACTTAGTTTATCTTATTTTTAGTCTAATCTAACCTTTCCTAAATTAAGTTTAACTTGTCTTGATCTTCTATTGATCTAATTTAATACGATTATATTTTATTTAGGATTTCAATCTAATATAAATTTTTACAACTTAAATTTTATATAATTCAAAAATCATTAAAAAATTATATTAACTCACATTTTAACTAAATAGATTACATTTAAAATCTAAAAATATAGATTTATATTTTAGGAAAATTTATTAAAATTAAACAAAATAATATGATTTAGACAATGATGAATTGAGTTTGAAAATATGGTTATTTTGTTCACGGCTAACATGTGAAGATATTTAATAATTTTTTTTAATTTACATTTTATAAATAAAATGTTTTTCTTTTATTTTAATCCTTATTTAATTTTAGTATTATAAGTTATTTTTGAATGAAGATGTGGTAAAGAATGTAAGAATATATGAAAATGAAAACACAGGTCAAAGGAATAGTGAAGAATTAAATTCCAGAAAGTTAAATCTGTGGGGTGTGTGATAAAACGGTGGGCGTGGGTTGTTAGATTATTAAAGGAATAGAAAACAAGGTGTGTTTATCCACAAAGAACAACCTCCACGTCACTTTCTTACTTTTTTTATTCCAATTATTATTCTACTTTTCCAACCTTCGCTCAACTACGTCATTTTGGCTCCAATCAAATGATTTCTATGAATAATAAAAAAAAATTAAATATATTTTTGTTCTTATTTTTAATGAATTTTGAAATTAGTTAATTTTAAATTTTTTTGACTAATTTAGTATTTAATTTTTTGAAATATATAAATTTAGTCATTTTAATTAAAATTTGTTAAGTTTTTTTCAAGTGTATTTCATAATAGTATTTGACTTAACATTAAAGTAAAATTGTGTCAAACAATATAAACAACTCAAATACAATTCTAAAATGCATACGAAACATCAAATCAATTTAACAAAATTTGATTAAAATTATTAAATTCACGTATTTCGAAAGATGAATGACTAAATTGGTTCAGGTTTCGAAATGTAATAATTCAAAAATTCATCGAAAGTTAAGGGACCAAAAACATATTTAGCCTTTAAAAAAATTAAACAATTTATTTGTGATTAAAATATATATATTTAAATTAATATAAATTATAAACCTATATTATTTTTGTTCAAAAGTATTTTTTATTTCTTATTTAAAATCAAAAGTAAGATTATGTTTTATTTATTTAGTCATTTGTGTAAGAGATAAAAATACTACTATGAACATAATGTTTATTATATTTTGGCTATTCAACTTGACTGGATCAGATTTTGTTCCTATGCGTCCCAAGCTTTTGCTTCCATTTTTTTGTTTTTTGTCTAGTGGTACGCGTGGCTATAAATTTGGGAGAAAGCGTTATATTTTAAAGTGTATAAATCTTATTTTGATTAATTGAAAATTTAATTAAAAATGTAATTCAATCTGATCCATTAATAAAAATAAGATTCAATCCATTTATCATCATTTTTTTTTTCACGAATGAATATCCAATCAATCGATACAAAAAATTTTAAATATATATATATATATATATATATGTTTTTTTTAAAATATCCTGAATTAAATGTTGTAAAACAAAATTCAAATATATATTTCTTAAAGTGTTTAAAAATATTGAAGTATACAAATTTGACTGGATTATTTTTTAATACGTGAGAATTGATAAGAAAACCTTTTTAATTTTGAAAAAAAAGTAGATAGATAACTAATCATCAATAAGTTCAACTAAATTAGTTTGATCCAATTCCTTTATTTTATATTTTTGTAATTGATATATTAAACAAATTTTACTGTGAATTAATTATTTTGCTATTTTGTTATCTTTAGTCATCAAACTAAACAGTTTCTCCTTAATTTAAAATATATATTATGATTTGAAAAAAATATTTTAAACTAAAAGAACGCATAATCAAACCTGTACATAGATATTGACTTTTATTTTTCTTCTTTGTAAGGAAAATTCAATATTCAAACCAACCGATATTTTCTCACCATTTTCCTATTCTTAAACCAAATAGAAAAGATAAATCAGAAATTTATATAGAATATGCAGAAGGAAAGAGATTCTTGGAGTTGGTTGTGTGAAAATATTATTTGATTAGATTAATGTTAATCAAACACCAGTTTCTTAATTTAGTCTCAAGTTGCTCTCACAATCCATAGAAAACACATAGCTTCACCCATGGTTTTCATCGCATAATAATTTTGAGCAGTCTTCCCTTTTCCGACGTTCATATAATATTAAAAAATCAAAACTTAATTTGAGTTTAATAATGTTTCCTAACAAAGAGAATAACTTTCGAATACAAATATTTTTTATTCGTGTCAAAATGTTACATAGATTAAATTAATTCAATTTTATATTACTCCATAAATAATCATAAAAGAGCATTACATTACACCATGTTTCTATCAACACCGTGCTCTTGATAGAGACTTCACACAAGTTTTTAAATAAAGGATGGTTCATAAAAGATTTTAGCTCCCGTTCTTGATTTTTTGAGATGGCACCTGCACACGTATAAGTAGCTTAAGATGAACTTAATTTAAAATGTGTTAAATATGTTTTGATCTCTTAACTTTCAGTGAATTTTAGAATTAGTCTATTTCGAAATTTTGAACCAATTTAGTCCTTCAACTTTCGAAATGCATGGATTTAGTCTTTTTAATCAAATTTTGTTAAGTTTATTTGACATTTTAAGCGCGTTTCATAACAATATTTGACTTGACATTAAAGCAAAAATGTGTCAAAAAATATAAACAAATTAAATACAATCCTGAAATACATAAAAAAACATCAAATAAACCTAACAAAAATTGATTAAAATGACTAATTCAACGTATTTTTAAAAAATGAAAGACTAAATTAATTTAAAGTTTCGAAATGGACTAATTCCAAAATTGACTGAAAGTTAAGCGACCAAAAACATATTTAATCCATTTAAAATTATAATTATATGTACACATATGATTAATATTATTTCATTATTTAAATTCACATGTAATTGTAAGACAATTTTTATATAGTGAATATATTTATATTTTTTATTTTTATTGAATTTTTTTGTTATTTTAAAACTCAGTTTCTCTTAATTTTTTTTAAAGAGTAGAGAATAATTCATTACTAAAAAACTCATTTTTTGTCAATTTGTTTTGAATTTCTTTTGTAAAAAATATTTATAAATTTTGTTATGAAAAAAAAATTATAAGAAATTATTGTCAATTTTTTGTAAAATATTTTGTATAAAATACTTTTTGTAACAAATTTTGTAAGAAATACTTGCAAATTTTATAATTTTGTAAGAAATAATTATTCATAAAAAAATATCCTACCAATTAAAATTTTAAAAAAATAACATGAACAAATATTTTCTTATAAATTCTTTAACAAATTTAAAAAAAAAAATCTACTATGACAAATTTTAGTAAAGTAATATCAAAATACAGTTTTGAGGAGACACTTACATGAACATAATTATTAACCAATCAAAAGTAAGTTTCAGTGAGTATTTTTATTCCTATAAAGAGTTACATTATTTTATTGTTATTGTAAAACCCAAGGACAAATATGGTTTAGTGAATTAAACAATTATATGCTGACAAAACTTAAATGGATTCATCTCATTTATTTTATTCTCTCCAAATACATCTATTTGTTACATCTACTACCAATCTTTTTGGGTACTCAAATTTTACTTTTTATAAGTGTAATATTGAGACTACAGTTTAATCCGATTCAAAGTTTATATCAACCTTTATCATAAGTTTTTTCACATTAAACAGACAATAATAACCATTGTTAATTTTACATATTTTCTTTATTGATTTCTTTATTAATACTATTAGTCTTTCTTTATAAAATACATTACTACCAAAAATTGAATCGGACTTAGTTTCCCACAATGTATCAGCGAAATAAAAATACATATTTTATCTTTTTACATTGTAATTTATATATATATATATATATATATATATATATATATATATATATATATATACATAGATAGATAAACAGTTGTTTGAGTATTTTGTTTAATGTAAAATAAAAAAAAAACTACTGATCCATACCATTATATCATACTCCCCGAAATTAGATACAAGACATGTTAAAATTTTTATTTTTAATAATTAATTGGGCTATACACACTATTTATAGCATTATATTAGTTATGTTCAATAAAAATGATTTAATTTTAATGGATTTTTAGTCAAAGAATATCAAGTCCTATCGAATAATTTGATCATTTAGTTAGTTCAAGAAGATCATTATATCAAAAGATTATTCTATTATAACATTGGATCAATACCAAAAGAATGGAAACATATATATTTTAGAACACAAAATAATATTTGATAATTTGACGCAATATTTGTTTGTTTTTTATTAATAAGAAGGTTATTGAAACCAACAATAGTAAATTATATTTATATATAATTATATACAATAGAGGTTTAGCTTTTTGATATTTAAGTTTGTTTTACGATTTTATCTTTTAAATGAAAAAATTAAAATAATCATTTTATTAATTTTATTGTTTAAGTGATCTTTTACTAAATTTTAACTATATTTGATTTTTTTTAACTTAATTATTTTTTAATTAATAAATTACCTACCAAATAAAAAAATTATTTATAATATAATTATAAAAAATACTTATATTTAATTTTATAATTACAACAATAACAATTATTTTTTATTATTTCATAAAAAATAATAATCACGCCCATAAAACGAATATGCTTTTCCTAGTATTTATTTAAGAAAATTGGTAATAATTTTTTTAATTATACTTTTTAAACCAACCTTAGGTAATTTATGTATGTAGGGAGGATAATGGTGATGAAGTTTTACTTTTTAAAATTAAGCTCTTCAACCATCCATATATTTATAACAGAAAAATAAATTGACAATTCACAATCTTTTTATTTATGGACTAAAATAATACTAAAATTTGACAGAAAATAATTAATAAGAAATACTTCAAAAATAGTTCTATTAATATTGCCTTGAAACTAACAATTATTTACATAAATTTCAGTACATCAATTAATAGCATTTATACGTGCTTCTGTAGTTTTTAATTGACTATCTCATTTGAAAGTTAATTAAATACCGTCTCACTAAAATATGATTATTTATCTAATTTATTAAAAAAAAGAACGAATTAAAATCTAAAAATTAAGGGTGATAAGAAATGAACATCATATTTTTAACTCCATACTTATTCAACACCAACAAAATAACATTTTTTGTTTTAAAACATGAAATATTTGTAGATGAACCAAATAGAAAAATTAAAATGTTAATATTTTAATAAATATTAAATAGGTGTAGAAAAGATTAAAAACGTATATGTTTATAATTTTTCAAAAATTAACATGACGAACTGTTAAATCATGAAAGGTTAGGCGAGGACGAGGCAGCAATATGAGTCGTAGGATGAAAGGCGCTATGGGATCCATTCACTGACGTTGTCGGATTCACGCTCAATTTGGATTCCACGTGTCATCCGTCTAAATTAATTGGTTATCATCTTTTTAGATAACTAGCGTAAACACATATGCTATCTTAACTCAACCTCACAAAATTGGCTTGTAAGGTAAGATTTACACTTCACTCATATATTATGAAATGACCTTATCTTTAGTCGATGTGAGATTTCCAACACACCCCCTCATGCCGAGGTATATTTATCTCGTGCGTAAGACAAGAAATTAGTGGGTGGTCCGTTAGCGACCCGATATCGAATGAAATGTCCAAAAAAGTTCGCTAGGATGAACTTTAACTTGCTCTAATACCATGTTAGAAATGGGTTACATATGCATTTTTTTAAATATGTGTGTTATTATATTAGTAGGTCATAATATTGTAAGTTATTAAGTTAATATATAAATTAAAATTATATTTATTAAAAATGAAGTGAAATATATGATAGCAGATGAAAGAATAACCATTAATAAATAAAGACGAAGAGAAGAAGCATAGACATCGGATTTTGTAAAAATCTTGTAAAAGTAACGGTCAATTTTTAAAAATTTAATAAATTATTATATTTAAAGGGTAAAATAAGTATTTTAAAATGTGGACACAAAAAGTAGAATTCTCTTTATATATTGTTATAGATGATATTTTTATTACTAAATTTTAATAATTTTTTTACATATAAAATGTGATCTATTAAATAATTTTTGAATATCAAAAATAAGAAAAGAAAATAGAAAATTACTTAAAAAATAACAAAAAAAAATCAGAAGTTAAAAAATCATTTTTCTTCTTAAATATTCTTTAAACTAAATGACCAAACTACCCTCCTCGCCCCCTTTATAAAACCAATGGACACGCGCTCCTTCTTCCCATCCCATTCCGTGAGAAGATTCGGGTGAATGCGTAGAAAAGGGAAATAAACAGTTTAGGAGTGTAAAATGTTGGGTGTGTTCAGCAGCTCCATCGTGTCGCCGCCGGACGAGCTCGTGGCCGCCGGCAGCCGAACACCGTCGCCGAAGACGACGGCGGCGGCACTGTGGAAGCGGTTTCAGGAGAAAAACGCTTCCGCAGTGTCGGTGGAGATCGGAGAGCATGTCCACCTAGCTTATACCCACCACAACGAGTCGCCGTGGAAACCCAGGTAAAATAAACCAACACTGCTCTTTCCTTAACCACTCAACTTCAAAAATATTAATTACAAACTCTTAGAAAAAAAAAAGTTAATTTGTAAAAGTCAAACGATCTGATCGGACGGTCGATGGTGCCCAATCTGATCATCATGACTCGCACACGACAAGTTAGTGAGTGAAATAACTGTAGTTAGTTACTACTTACCGTGGTTGGTTCTTGCGACCAGTTACAATTGTACAAAGAGTCATAAGCAAGAACTATATAAGTTGAGATTTACTTTCTATTTAAAAGAAAAACTGATTTTGTTTTGAATAAATAAGTGATGGTAACCGATAACTTTAACTTACAAAACTCAAGTTTCTTTTTAATATCGTATGAATCTGTTTATTTTTAATTTTTTCAAATAAAAAACGTATATTCGTATTTCTTTATAATATGAAATAATATAACAAAATTTATTAAAAACATTTATAATCATGTATCGATTGAGTGCTTGAAAAATGAAAGTACAAGATATCAAGAGGTTTAAATTTTGTTTAGAGAGTTTAAACACTATTTTTTAAAACTCTGTAGTTTATTGCGTCTACCGTCACCCAAGGGAATATTCCAAGTCATTGTCTGTGACTGTGACCAATGGAAGTATAGCTGAATAATTATTGGTTAATGGATCTGATTATTTTTTACGTTCGGGTTTCACATCGGGCGATTCGACGGCCCAATAGGGTTCCATTGTTCCATGATGGCCCAACGAGTTCAATGAAGCAGGTTCTTTCCTGTTGGTACTGGATCTAATTATTTTAACGTAAATCTAACTAAATATGAACATTCTACGTTCGTTGACAAACATTTTTGTCTGTACCAAGACAAAACCTATGTCTTATCAAAACGGTTTTTCTAGTCAAAATCGGAGATTAGTCGCAGTAATTTCACATTATTGTATCCCTGAAGCAGTTTAAAGTTTTTTAACAAGATTGTTGAGTGAAAAATCTAAGTATTGAGTGAAAAATGCAGATCTTTTGCAGTGAAGGATGAGGTATTCTGCTTGTTCGAGGGAGTTCTTGAGAATTTAGGGCACTTGAGACAACAATATGGACTGGGAAAGTCAGCTAATGAAGTATTGTTGGTGATTGAGGCTTACAAAGCTTTACGAGACAGAGCACCTTACCCTGCTAATCACGTTGTTGGCCATCTCAGTGGAAGCTTTGCATTCATAGTTTTTGACAAATCCACTTCCACCCTCTTTTTGGCCTCTGTTAGTAACCATACTCCCACATACCAATTCTCATCACCATTGTAACTTTTCATTTCTTCCTCATTTTGATTTTACTGTTTTTGGCAGGATAAGAATGGTAAGGTGCCTCTGTATTGGGGAATTACTGCTGATGGCTATGTAGCATTTGCTGATGATGCAGAATTGCTTAAAGGTGCTTGTGGAAAGTCACTTGCATCTTTCCCTCAAGGTGATTGATTAATTGACTTCTATCAGTGTGTTGAGAATAAAACAGTTTCTCTGACTGCTAACACTCTTTGCTCTCTGATTGCACAGGATGTTTCTACTCCACAGCTGTTGGAGGATTGATGTGTTATGAGAATCCTAAAAATAAGATCACTGCAGTTCCTGCTAAGGAGGAGGAAATCTGGGGTGCAACCTTCAAGGTAACAAAATGAAACAAATACATTAATTATTCTTTAGAAACTACTGTTACTGTCTTTTGATCTCCATTGATGAAGTTGAGTTGAGATCCAATTGTTTTTCACATCAGGTGGAAGGGCCAGCAGTTGTTGCAGCCAGACAATAGATATTCTTTGAAGAAATGATCACTGCAATGAGGCATAGGAAGAGTGTACCTTAGTTCTATCACTGTTTTTCTTATCAGCACTTGGTTCTATCAGTGTTATCAGTGTACAGTTACGTTTCTCAATCTAATAAAAAAAAAAACTCTGCTTTTAAATTTCCTTCCACCATTCTATATTCAAATTTTCAAAACAACAAAATTAAGACTGAAAAGAAAAACAATCACTTCCATAGCATACAGAGAACAATACACATTGCCACTGGACTTTCTTAACCAATTAATCAACTTATTGGCAAATTATTTTAGATTCATACAAAAGTTCGGTTTCTGTAAACTTTTCACTATGCACATTTTGAAAAAATTATTACATGAATCAGAATATACTTATCAAGGATTTTTATTTTATCTCTTTGTTTTTGTTAAATTTAGCCAAATTGGATTTAGTATCCTTCACTTCTGGTATTCTTTTTTGCACGTGAAGAGATTCGAGTTGTCTGCAGACGAGAACGCAACATAAACGTGATATTAAAGATACATTCCATATTTGGTTTCATTTTAAAAACGGAATAAAACAGGACACATACGGCAAAGAAGAACGTAAAAATAGGAGTATTTGATTTATGAAAAATAGAAAATAAGGTGATTAATTATTAGGTGTTAAAAGGGAATTATGTTGTTTAAAGTAATTATTACTCCTTTCCTCCAATTTGGGAAGAAATAAAAAAGTGTGGCTCACTTTTTTATCTCTCTCTTTCTCCTGAAAATGCTTAATTTTATTTTTCTTTTATTTTTTTTCTTGCTCTACTTACTTTTTTATTTTGAATAAAGAAAGAATATTTATTCGTTTCCCATTTTGTCTGAAAGATTGTCTTATTATTAAGACTATAGGGACACATATAATCTTTATAATCCTAAGAAGATCACATGCATAGTCAAATAGATTGGATGTTAAAGGAGATTGAATTTTTGACAATGGAGATTTTGTTTGATTAGTTTCGAAGAGAATTTCGCAGCGAGTAACCTTGTCACGAACCACAAAAAAGACAAAGCTTGTGTGAGAAACTAGAAAACGAAGATGCAAATGAAGGGGATAATGAATTTCATAGCCAAAGATTTTTTCTGCATTTGAAATTTACAGAGATTATTTTGATTCCTATTAAAAGAAAGTTTCATTTTAAAGAGTTTTACCATTAGTGATTAAAATATTAAAAGAAATGTAACTTTTTAATATGGTATAATTATTGATTTGCTAGTTAAGTTCAATTTGATCCCCATACTTTTGGTTTGTTTAATTTAGTACCCCAATTATCTAAAAAGATTCAATTTAGTCATCTCCATTAAAAAAAGAGTTAACAGGAGTCATTTGAAGTCACTTAACAATTCAAATTTGTGCCTGAGGAAGAAACCACATCAATTTGGTTAGATACTTCTTTCTTTTTGTAAATTTCAGGCCTTCTCTTTAAAGTAGCTTGAATAACAGTTAAAGCAGCCTGAATAACAGCTTTCAATATATTGCCTTTCTCATCTTTTGAACTACTTGACGTAGTTACAGATATTTTAGCACCAGATTCTTGTTTAGTACCAACACTACAACCTTATAGAGCATGGCCAAATTCCTAACATTTTTCACAGAATAGGAAAGCATTAACCGCGTTGGCATTATGCGATTACTAGAACTATCTATGCTTTTCTCAATCTGATTAGTTGTCTCCCGTGATTGAGGCAACACACCCTGTTGAGCTTCATCAACACAGATTGATGTTATCTTTGTAAATTTCAAAGAAAAATGAAATTAGAAATAAGATATCACAAAACCTAGATCTGAAAGAAGAATCCCACACTTGAAAATGAAACCAAACTATCAAGAGCAGCAAATTAACCTTTTCACCCCATAAAAAAAAGAAAGAAAATACAATAGCAGGGTTCAGAACCCAGAGACCCGCACGGACCCGACCGACAGCCAGAGACCCGGACCCCCCGTCACCCCGGTGTTGGGTCCCTCCGGAAGAAGGACCGATCTCCCTGTCGAGTTCCCCTCGGAAGGACCCGGGACCCCCCCTGGACAGACCGAGACCCCAGTGACCCAACCTGGATATCGACCGTACCTAGGATCCCGGACTTGACGCGAGACCCCCAGACCCGGAGCTCAGGACCCCCTGGACAGACCGCGGACCCCAGCGGCCCACGCAAGGACCTCAGCCAGACGCGACCCAGGACCCAAAATCCCCAGGACTTGGGGACCTCGGATATCCAAGATCCCACCTGGAGGAGACACGAATGTTAGTATTTATACATAGCAGCTTATGTGCTGCAAATTATCACATTACATGCGTAAGAGACTCGTCACACCTCACGCTTGAGCCTCTGCATCAATGCGGCGTAAAAGCGTAGAAGACGCACTGTCTAACACATGAACTTGATGAGACGACGAATGGTAGGGTAGAGGTTTGAACCATGAGTTGCCTTCGCGAATCCTTGCCTTTAATAGACGTGGAAAGTGTAGGAGTCGTGGGTGGGTAAGGTATGTTTTGGCTCAGTGGAAGAGGTAAAGGTATGTTACACTATATTGATGCTAAAAATTTTATGACCGTTAAAGGTACGTTAAAGGTAGACGTGGAGAGTGAGTGTAAGAGTCGTGGGTGGGTAAGGTATGTTAAAGGTATGTTTTGGCTTAGTGGAAGAGGTAAAGGTATGTTACACTATATTGATGCTAAAAATTTTATGACCGTTAAAGGTACGTTAAAGGTAGACGTGGAGAGTGTATGAGTAGTGGGTGTGTAAGGTATGTTAAAGGTATGTTTTGGCTCAGTGGAAGAGGTAAAAGTATGTTACACTATATTGATGCTAAAAATTTTATGATAGTTAAAGGTACGTTAAAGGTAGACGTGGAGAGTGTAGGGGTCGTGGGTGGGTAAGGTATGTTAAAGGTATGTTTTGGCTCAGTGAAAGATGTGAAGGTATGTTACACTATATTGATGCTAAAAATTTTATGATCGTTAAAGGTACGTTAAAGGTAGACGTGGAGAGTGTAGGAGTCGTGGGTGGGTAAGGTATGTTAAAGGTATGTTTTGACTCAGTGGAAGAGGTAAAGGTATGTTACACTATATTGATGCTAAAAATTTTATGACCGTTAAAGGTACATTAAAGGTAGACGTGGAGAGTGTAGGAGTCGTGGGTGGGTAAGGTATGTTAAAGGTATGTTTTGGCTCAGTGGAAGAGGTAAATGTATGTTGCACTATATTGATGCTAAAAATTTTATGACCGTTAAAGGTACGTTAAAGGTAGACGTAGAGAAGGTATGTTAAAGGTAAACGTGGAGAGTGTAGGAGTCGTGGGTGGGTAAGGTATGTTAAAGGTATGTTTTGGCTCAGTGGAAGAGGTAAAGGTATGTTGCACTATATTGATGCTAAAAATTTTATGACTGTTAAAGGTACGTTAAAGGTAAACATGGAGAGTGTAGGAGTCGTGGGTGGGTAAGGTATGTTAAAGATATGTTTTGGCTCAGTGGAAGAGGTAAAGGTATGTCACACTATATTGATGCTAAAAATTTTATGACCGTTAAAGGTACGTTAAAGGTAGACGTGGAGAGTGTAGGAGTCGTGGGTGGGTAAGGTATGTTAAAGATATGTTTTGGCTCAGTGGAAGAGGTAAAGGTATGTTACACTATATTGATGCTAAAAATTTTATGACCGTTAAAGGTACGTTAAAGGTAGACGTGGAGAGTGTAGGAGTCGTGGGTGGGTAAGGTATGTTAAAGGTATGTTTTGGCTCAGTGGAAGAGGTAAAGGTATGTTACACTATATTCATACTAAAAATTTTATGACCGTTATACAAAATTAATAGAAAGCAAATATTAGTTTCTATAATTACCAATCTACCTTATTTGACCGTTGATGATAAAAAAATTATGACCGTTATGTAAAATTAATAGAAAGAAAAATGTATAATTACTCGTATGGTACCCAGTTTGGGGCTAGTGTGTCAAATAGGTACCCGGTTTAAAAAAAGTATCAATTGCATCCCAACTCTTGAAAAAGTGTTTCAATTAGGTCCCTTTCAGTCAGTTAGTCAACGTGCCACATGTCAGTCTGTGATTTTTTAATTTTTTTAAATTTTTTAAATTTTTTTAAATTTTTGAAAAAAAAATGACACGTGTCAAGTCCCTGTGTGTGACACGTGGCATTGCAATGCCACGTGTCAATATCATTATCAGATGTCATTGTGTTGATTTCGATTTAGTCCTCATATATGTTTTTTTGTTTCAATTTAGTACCTACTTATGTGTATCTGATTCAATTTTGACCTAATATTTTTTAATAGTTAAAATCCATTTTTTATAAAATTAAAAGTAATTAAGTATAAAAGTTTTACAAAAATTAAGTATTTGATATTTATATTAAAATGTAGTGGTAAAAGTCATTTTATTAAGTCATTTTTAATAAAAAAAAATAGTATAACATTCATACCAATAGAATTTTTGGTTTAAAATTAGTAAGAGACAATATTGTTCTATTTTGGAAAAAAAATAAAAATTAACAAAATTTGAATACTTAATTAAAGGGTTAAATATGCTTTTGGTCCCTTAATTTTCAGTGAATTTTGGAATTAATCCATTTTGAAACTTTGAACCAATTTAGTCCTTCATCTTTCGAAATACGTGGGTTTAGTCCTTTTAATCAAATTTTGTTAGGTTTATTTGATATTTCCTACGCATTTCAAGATTATACTTGAGTTGTTTATATTGTTTGACACATTTTTGTTTTAATGTTAAGTCAAATACTATTACTAAATTGGTCCAAAGTTTTGAAATGGACTAATTTCAAAATTCACTGAAAGTTAAGGGATCAAACACATATTTAACCCTTAATTAAAAAGTAATTAATAAAGTAATATGTTAAAAAGTCGTTTTTAATAAAAAATATTAGTATAACATTTATACAAATAATAAATTTGGTCTGAAATTGAGAGAAACAATATAAATATTAGTACTTAATTTTGTAAAAATATTTATACTTAATTACTTTTAATCTTATAAAAAATGGATTATAAAAATATTTTAATTATTAAAAAAATTTGGGACAAAATTGAATCAGATACATATACTTAGGTACTAAATTGAAACAAAAAAGACATATATGGGGACTAAATCGAAATCAACACAATGACATCTGATAGTTACACTAACACGTGGCATTGCAATGACACGTGTCACTAACAATGCCATGTGTCACACATAGGGACTTGACACGTGGCATTTATCATTTTTTTTTCAAAAAATTAAAAAAAAAAACCACAGACTAACACGTGACACGTTGACTAACGGTGCTAGTCAACTCCGTTTTAAAGGGACCTAATTGAAGCACTCTTTCAAAAGTTGGGATGCAATTGACACTTTTTTTTTTAAACCGGGTACCTATTTGACACACTAACCCCAAATTAGGTACTATACGAGTAATTATACCAAAGAAAAAATTTCGAACTGTTTATTTAACCATCAAAAAATATAATGACAAGTAAAAATTAATAATTTTGACTGTTATATAAAATTAATAGAAAACAAATTTAACTGTTTCTTTGACCATCAAAAAATAATGGCCAGTAAAAAATACATTTGTAGTGAGATACCTCCAAGAAAAGCATCCATTTCAAAATTATAGGTGTCAATATCCCTCTTAGTGAAAAGAACAATATTCACTCTAGACAAACGATGAAATCATTACACACTCCAAATTTCAATGTCTTGAAAAAAATTTAAATTATCAAAAAAATGTCAAACACACAAAATGTCCTTGCTATCGTCTAAATCCAAAATAATCATTAAAATGTCAACAATAACGTGAACAAAATATACAATTCTTTCTCTCGGTTATACAATTTTTTCTTTCATTCTTGCACTTAAATTTTGTTCATTTTAAATATATTAACTATTCTTCTATATTGGGATCTAAAGTTCGGACAAATTTTTTTTAATTAAATGAAATATTATATTATCATATTCTTTAAATTCAGGTTGATGATTGAAGAAAAAAGACAGGACAATTTAATAGTAAAAATCAATTTCATGTATAATTATGATACAATTTCTCTACGTAGATTCATCATGTATAACAATGGATTCACTGAAAATTTAAATGTGAATTTTCACCAAAAAATTGACAAACGAAAACACAGTTTTTTTTTATTCTTTATCAAAATTATTAAACAAAAAATAGTTTTTACTATAATGAATTCTTTGAAATAAAAATAGACTTGGAACTCGAAACAATTTAGAATTTCATTCAAGATACCAATATCTCAAAATCCAACTTCTCATCCTCATCTTTCACCCTATCAACACTCCCAAAATCTTTAAAAGCAATTTTCAAGTATTATTTTTTATGAACTTTTAAATTACAAAAGTTAGATTATTATTACATAGTACAACCATATACAAATTCAAAATTAATGTAATTTGGATAAAAAACAATCCATTTGTTTCAAGAATAGTGTAGTTCGATTTAAAATTAGTGCAATTTAGTTCAAAAATAATACAGTTCGGTTCAAAATTAGTGCAATTTAATTTATAAATAGTATAGTTTGATTCAAGAATAGTGCAACTTCATTCAAAATTAGTACAATTTCAATTCAAAAATAATGTAGTTCAATTCAAAATTAATGCAGTTCAATTCAAAATTTATACAATTCGAGAAATAGTTCAATTCATAATAGTCAATTTCAGTTTATATTGTAGTGTAATTCACTTAAGTACAATTCAATTCAATTTTTTAGAACAGATTTGAATTATTTTTCAGTTCAAGTGAACTAATTCTCAGTAGTTCATTGTAGGTTTTAACAGCGTAATACATTTCAATAAATTATGTTCAATCCTAGTCTTAGATAAGAAAGGGAAAAAATATATAATTTTGTTATATTTTCATTTTAGTATTTTTTTAACGGAAAAGTATAATAAAATTCTTAGGGTCTTTTTAATAACAAATGAGAGTAATATTTTATTCGTGTTTCCTTCTTCGTAGATTTTTAAAAGTTTTCATTCTAGTTGATTTGATAGTCTCAACTTTTATTCTCTACTCGTTATGTTTTGCATTTGACTAATTGGGACGAGTTGTTACTTAGTAAATATATTTATAATATCTACAATTTATGAAATTGAAACAAATATCTTTCACAAGAATTTATCTTCTTTGCGTGGAACACTCTCCCATTAATAACTAAAAAGTATTTTGTTCGTAATAAAATAAAAAGGTTGTTTAAAATATTAATACAAGGTAAGGTTGTTAGTGTATTTAATTAATTATATTTTAGTTATACTTAACCGTTGTTCCAAACATTTTTCCCTGTTTATTGGAACGGCTACCACTTCGCAAAGATGTTGCTGAACAACTAGAGATTGCTCATCGTAGTCAGGTCTGTATGATTATTCAAATTATTCATTTCATTGTGTGATCACCTTTTACAAATTACGAAAATGCTGAAAATGTGTTCAGCACAACTATTGCACTTCAATTACTAGGTAAATGCCCGGATTTTTCTAACAATCTATTTCTTTGTTTCTTAATTGTTATTTATTTATATTTACATTTATATTTTATTGGATGAAAATTTATGAGATCATAATCAGAAGGCATTTTGTATAATATGACAGTGTTGTATATATATAACTATTAGAACTTGTGTTAATCAAACATTATACTTATTTTATTTCACAAATTAACAATATACATGCTGGTAATATTGTGTACACTTTTTCGGTAGAAGATGCAATTCATAGTTGGAGATTGATAAATTAAGTAATGAATTCAGTAATTATTTTTATAGTGCACATTATTACAAGATGTATGTTTGGTCATCGATATCTATTTTAGGAGTTTTTAACATATAAATTACAATAAACTTTAATTTATTTAATCTTTTCATTAGTTTTCCTCATATTTAATATATTATCTTTTTTTTTTAAAGAAATAGACCTAATTTTAATATTACATAGACTAAATTTGTTAGTATTTATTAAGTTACTTTTTTTTTTCAATTCAAATTAAAACAAAATTTGTATTTAATGTTTCATACACGAAGTTATGAAAAAGTTACATGCAATAAAAGGTATAAAAAAAATTAAATCAACAATAGTTTAAATTTTTTAAAATAAATAAAAAAATATTTTGATTAATATGCATTAAATTAATTAATTTGAATAAAATAATTTTTCCAATAAAAAATGTACAATTTTCAAAAATAAATAAAAACACTGCAAAATTTAATAAAAAATAAAAATTTGTCCAGAAACTCAGTTTGGGTTTGGGATGCTTTTGCAAACTTAAAAACTTCTAAGTTTTAACTTTGAATCAAGTGCATGAAAATGTTGATGCTTTTCTGTTTGGTGTCCTGAAAAGTGCTATAGATGTTTGGCAGCTCAGAAAACGTAATAGAAGTAAACTCAAATAAATGCATTGTGCACCTTTTAACGTTAAATTTTAGCCAAACTCTGTTCCACACACTTTGGCTATCATTGCAAAACAGGCAGACATGTTTTAAATATTCAAAATGAAAAGGCAGACCAAACTGGGAGAAATAAAGACAAGAAAGGAGAAAACTCAAGAAAGAAAGAAAATATTATTGCCACAAAGACTCACATGGAATGGAATTAACTGGCAGGAGAAATGTCTTCCAAACTGCAACAAAGAATGCAAAAGCTTAAAAATAACTTAGTCACAATCCCACAAACAATTTCGTTCTAGAATACACTACCTTTGTCCCAAGCATTCAATGATGTCACCAGTGACTGTGGATCTTTTCTTCTTCAGAAAAGCAAGTGATGCAGCCTTTCTCAATATAGCAGACCCAGCGATGCATCCCAAAACTGTTGGATTTTTACAACTGAGATTCGAGTTTGACCCAGCAGCCAAGATATGTTGACGTGCCCACGATAAGAAGACAGCTACACTGCACAAATTAACATAAGCATAAAAAGAAATTTCAAGTTACAGTGGAGTAGGATGTGAAGAAATGGATTAAAGATATCACTCCATATCCAACGAGGAATTTAGTAAAGATTTTAAATCATATTAAATAAAATGAAAGTGGTTTTCATAATCCCCAAAAACATTTAGAAGGACAGGAGCGTTGGATGGAATGGATTCTGCCATGTTTTATTTTATTTCATCATAATTTTGAAAAACTCAAATAATGAAGATAGTAATGTCATTCCATTTTTTTCCCATCAATAAAAAGATTAGCCAATCAGTAATTGAGTGCTTTACTCTAATTCTCAGAACTAATGATAGGATAGTTTAACAATGAAGAATGCCTTAACAGCATTACCGAAATAATCTCCTTCCAGAAGTACTTTTAAGTATTAGATATAGTTGTCCAGCCAAAAAGATGAGGATATGATTTATTCATTTAAAGAGGAAATCAATATTCTACTTGAAAGCACATCAGCAAATTTGGCAATAGAAAAATCAACTACTGAAAATAAAGAAATTTCCATCTCACACAGAGACGAACCACCAAAACATATAGCATACGAGAATTTTGAAACAAGAAAAGAGGACTTGCCTTCCAGAAAGGATATCACCTTGGCCACCGCAACGTCTAGGAGAACCATAGATGCTCACCGATTTGACTGCATAAATGAAAATAATATCACAATCACAAACGACTTCTTAGCATTTGCAAATCTCCATTAATATTCTTTATGCTGATACAATTTATCCACTAGAGTCGCTTGTACCATGACTAAATTTTCTAGTCATGCTTCATAGAACATTTCTGTGTTCCACCAAAACCTAAAGGCCTAATCAATATAGCCATAGGAGACACCCAACACGTGCACCAAAACAGACTAATCTAAAATGAAAGACTTCTTTGTTGCCCTTGCAGAATACTGTTATTCAAGGAAAATCTTTGATCCCC
>Ga0214545_1001612_pt1 | contig 42519 bp, 53 predicted proteins | sample CNSS4metaG_FD_160064 | JGI IMG/M metagenome (GOLD analysis project Ga0214545, IMG submission 160064) | Root nodule microbial communities from cowpea collected in UCLA plant growth center, Los Angeles, California, USA - CNSS4 | ecosystem: Host-associated > Plants > Roots > Nodule | place: USA... | reverse complement strand
ATGAGCGGGATAGGCTCATAGGGTTGGACCACGAATGAGTTAGTTTCGTGGGAGCACAGGGAAGTCCCAAGACCTAGTTCATGCATATGACTCATGAAGGACTATGAGGTCATGGTTGGGTGATTTGAAAAGTATGAGGATTTAATTATGTATTTTTGTCAGGTTTTACAGAGAGGGTTTCACTGGGGAGAACAACACCAATGAGATCTGAGCCTAACCACATAAGACACTGACACCACTCTCAACCCAAAACCTTAAGGCAATGGGTTTATGGGTCTTGATTCTTATATAGTGCTCTACTTTCTCATTTCTGGTCAATGTGGGACTTAGACTCACACTTGGATTCTTAACAATCTCCCCCTCAAGGGTGAGTCCCTTCAACCACATTGGTACACTCCCTCTCCAGCGGAAGCTGCCCAACCACGAGTACTCCTTTTCTGCCCTTTTCTCTACCGCCGTTATTCTTAACGGGACACGCTTTACCTGGAACCCTTACCTGGGACCTTTGCCAGGAAGACTTTCGATACTAGGACCATACTGCACTCGTCTGAGTCGGTATTAACCATCGGCTCTGATACCACTTGCTAGGTTTTACAGAGGGGGTTTCACTGGGGAGAACAACACCAATGAGATCTGAGCCTAACCACATAAGACACTGACACCACTCTCAACCCAAAACCTTAAGGCAATGGGTTTATGGGTCTTGATTCTTATATAGTGCTCTACTTTCTCATTTTTGGTCAATGTGGGACTTAGACTCACACTTGGATTCTTAACAATTTTTGGGATTGGGGAAAACAAATTTAATTCATATATCTGTTTATATTGTTATTGTGCATAGCTCACCCTATTTGTGTGTGTATGGCGATGATCGGATAACTTATTATCCAGGAGCAGATGATGTAACAGGTGAGCCAGGAGCTTCTTAGAGACGGAGAGCAGGGTCTACCTGGGGCTTTTGAGAGGATTTTCATTTAAAGAATTTTGATGTAATTTATAAATATGTTGAATTTTGGTATATTGTGTATTAACATAATTGCGAATATTTGAGTTATGCTGCAATTAAAGTTTTTATATTTCCCGCGTTTGTGGGAAATAGTTTATATTAAATGTGGAATTTATTGTAATTCCATTTTTATTTATTTATTATCAAGTAATATTCCTTAGGGATGTTACACTTACCATTAATGTTCTGAATTTGTCAAGTTCTTGCTTAGTTTCCTAGAGTTACCGACCTAGACCGGTTACTCTTTAGTGGCTTAGGTCGGTTGCTCTTTTAGCGGCTTAGGCCGGTTGCTCTTTTAGCGGCTTAGGCCGCTGTTGCTCTTTTAGTGGCTTTGGCCGCTGTTGCTCTTTTAGTGGCTTAGGCCGGTTACTTTTATTCACTCAGCATATGTATGGTGATTGTTATTATTTACATCCTTGGTGGTTACATAGATGGGTTTTATGGTAATTATTTGGCTAGGCCGGCTAGGTGTGCAACACCAGTCCCCCAGCCTTTACCGGTATAGCTAGGACGATAAAGGATGATAAGTGTTGGCGTGTTTGGCTAGGCCGGCTAGGTGTGGTACAAAACATGAGAGAGAATATCTAATAAAATATTAATAACTTATAAAACACCAAGAGCCATGTTAAGTTGTGTTTCCAAAATTAAAACACATAGTGGCAAAGCAGAAAAACAGAAAGGCGTATAAAATGTGGAATTATAGAATAAAAAACATAAAAAAATACAATCTTGACCATAAGATTACTTAGTACAAAGTAGTTAGTTGCATGAAATACCAACATTATGATAAAAATATAAAGAAAAACATACCATTTGAAGATAAGCACGATAAGATGATCTTGGTTTGAGACTTGGGTTTATGGAATGGAACCAACATGCAAAACCACCCCAATCCCACTGTGAAACAAATCAACAGTAACTCATCATTTGGAATTCTTGTTCACCATTTTAAACAAAATATGAAGACCAATGAAGATTCCAGGTGAGGGGATTAAATATACACCATACGAACTTTGAATTTGCAATAGAGAACACATATTGCCTTCTCTTGTTGTCATACTACAAAGGCAAAAAGAAATTGCCATCATGGATTAAGATAATAACTTTGACAAGTCTCTCAAATTTGAAAATCATAACAACAAATCATTGAAGTTTATAATTGACACATGATCTTGCATATAAGCAGGATGAAGTAAAGTAGTGAAATGAATTTCAAATATGTAATTCAAAATATTTATTAAATTAAATGTAAGCAGCAGAACAAAATCATACATCACAAACTACAATTAGAAAAAGGATTAGCAAAGGAAGGCTTTTTAGAGTGGACAAAGTTGGTCACTATAAACGTTTTAGTAAGTGAATCTATTAGTTATAATCATAGTTATAATAATATTCCATATTGTGGGCATTTGAATAGATTAAATCAGAGAAGAGATCAAAACTATCATGAAATTTGCATGATATGGGTTTTTACAATTCTACTATCATCAAAGACCTTTAAGAGCTACATTATACAACCACATATTATCTCTTCTTCATTTACTCTGTTTCCATGGATAAAATAAATATAAAACCACAATGGTCTGTGATGGTTAAAAACCAAAAGAAGACGCTTTATATAACTAAATGCAAATAAAGAACAACTAAAACAAAAGCCCATACTATTACCTGGTTTTCTCTGAGTTTAGAACACACAAATAGGGTATTCTTATCTGAAATAAAAATCAAACATGAATGAAGAAAACACTTACCATTAGGCTTTTAAGAAAATAAACTTTTATTCTTATGGTTAAAAATTAAAAGAAAGCAACAATTTTAATGTAACTAAATGCAAATAATGAACATCCAAAAGGAAAGTCCATAGTATTACCTAGTTTTCCCAAGTTTAGCACATACAAACATGATCCTCATCTCTAAAAACAACATAACTTAAAAATCGTAAAGGGAATAAGAAAACCTAGAAAATGGAATAAACATGAATTGAAATAAAAAATCAAACATGGCTAAAGAAAACACTAACCTTAAAAGCAAGCATGCCTTACCCGTAGGATTCAAAAGTCATGAACAATTCAAAGAAAAAATCATTATCACATACTGAAAAATGAAACAAAACTACAAACCCTAAAAAGCATTACAGGTTTTGCTATTGAAATGTACCAACATAATAAGTAAAAGTTAATAAAAGGAATTAGTAAAATTCATGATTTTGAAAAAAGAAAAACTAAATTTATACCACAAATACATAGCATTGTCATGAAAGGAAAACCCCATATTAGTAAGTATAACTTTGATCAGCTTGGAGAAGATGAAGTTTGAAAGCAATACATACATACATACCAATGACATATGTTTCTTACCCCCCAAATAATCTAGCAGGTACCTGGTTAACTGTTGTAGCGTTAGACAAAATCAAATTTGTTAATTAGTAACAATTGCATAATGAAAACTAAACTACATAAAAAAGTAAAAGATTACATATTAAAAAAATTACCACAGAGCTTTGGAAGTGTTTCTACAATGATTTATTGTGATTTTTTTGTTGCTCCAATAATGACTTAAAAAACAAACGAATTCATAAAGTAAGAGGAATGTAAAGGTAGAAGAGGAAATATATTCAAAATTTTCCAAATTTGTTGATAATAGTATAAAGATAATTAAAATGTATAGCTACTAAAAGAACAATAACTTTGAATCATTACTTGAAATATAAGCTACATGGAAAAATTATATAGATATAACAAAGGAATATTTTCGTCTTTATTGACACTCCATGGAAAAAGTATGTAGACAAAGAAAAAAGAACCCATTAGAAAAAACAATGTGTTAAATTAGAAGGCCGTACCCAAGTTAAGTGAATGGTAATTGGAGAGTGAAGCCCATTTAATAGCACACAATAATTAAGTCTTGCCAATTATTTTAGCACCCTATAGGTGTGGAAATATCATGATGGGATCCATTAGATGCAAACCCAAAAGCGAGAATATTGGAATTCCATCAATGCAATATCCAAGCTACTAAACAAAATTTTCATGCTTCAACACAAAGAAATTTTTGACTACTTTCAGTTTCAACTTTAATCACTTCTTCTCCTTCATCACCTCTCCAAAACCCCACCTGCTAAAAACCCACACAAAAGAATCAATGACACATAATAAAAACCACAAGCTTAACTTGGACAGTGTAAGACTCACGAAATTAAATAAATTAATAAGTATTTATTTAATAAATGTGAAAGCGGGAATCCCTGAGTTATTTAATATGGAGAGAGAAGACAAGGAATAATGGTAGCTTAAGTGATAGAGTATGTTGAGGATGTGGGGAGGACTTGGGTTTGAGTCTTGTGAATGCCATTTGTGGATTATTTTTATTATTTAATTATTTTGCATACAAGCATGGTTGTTGGATAAGTGGTTATAAGGCATGGTGCGCATGAAATGTCAAGAAACATGAATTGTCTTGATTGTGGTGCATTGACTTGGCTTTGACATGATTATAGGTTCAAACCTTAAGTTTTCTTTTTGCTAAAATTATTTTTCGCATGAATGAGGGGATCAGAAACCACAATTAAGGGATAGCTAAGGGGAAAATTAAGAGGGATAAAGTGTGTTTTAGAGGATGCATTTGGTGAGTACTGAGAAGAGAGGAATTGGAGAACAACAATTGTGTTTAGCGAGTGAGAGGGATAGCTGAATTGAGGAAGAGCAAAGGAAGTCATTAGTGATCAAGGAAGAAACTCTAAAATCATCAAGTTTGAGCAAGGAGTCCTAGGTTAGGGGAGCTGTAATTTCTTGTTTTAATGATATTATATGCAATTATGTTATATATTGATGCATGAAAGCTTTCTCTTGAATCAAATTCTTGTATCGTTTAACTTCTTGATGGTTGTTGTATGTGGTTTTAGAGAGAGTATGTGCGTGTTTGTGGTTCACGTTGTATTGAGTTCTCTTTGTGACCTAATAATTGCTATGATTATCATGATTCTTCTTTTTATTTTTTATTTTGTATTTTGTATTTTTTTTATTATTATTATTAATTTCATTTTATTTTATATTATAATTTCATTTATTAGTATTATTGTTTTATATTATTTTAATATTATTTTATTATATTATTTTTATTATCATTGTTTTGTTTTATTGATTATTTTATTATTATTATTATTATTATTATTATTATTTTATTAATATTACTATTTTATTATTATTTCTTTATTTTATTTTATTTTTATTTTTATTTTCATTATTAATTTTATTTTTAAAATTTCGTTTTATTATTATTATTATAATAATTATTATTTTTATTATTTTTATTTTTATTATTGTTATTATTTATATTACTATTATTATTATTATTATTATTACTATTATTCTCATTTAATTTTATAATTATCTTTATTATTATTATTATTATTATTTTATTTATTTTATCTTACTATTATTTATTATTAATTGTTATTATTATCATGTTTTTTTTATTGATGATTTTATTATCATTATTATTGTTTTATTATTATTATTTTATTTTATTAATATTATTGTTTTATTGTTATCGTTTTATTTTATTTTATTATTATTTTCATTATTATTATTTTTATTTTTAAAATTTCTTTATACTACTATTATTATTATTATAATAATAATAATTATTATTATTTATATTATTATTATTATTATTTTGTTATTATTTTGTTATTATTTTTATTATTAATATTACTATTTTTATTTTATTTATTATTGTTATTATTTTATTTTATTTTATAATTATCTTTATCTTTATTATTATTATTATTATTATTATTATTATTATTATTATTATTTTGTTTTACTATTATTTTATTATTATTATTATTGTTTTATTTTATTTATGATTTTATTATCAGTATTATTTATTATTATTTATTTATTTTATTTTTATTATTTTATTTTTATTATTTTATCTTATTATTTTATCTTGTTAATATTATTGTTTTATTATTATTGTTTCATTTTATTTTATTATTATTTTCATTATTTTTTTTCGATTTGTATTGTTTATTTTATTATTATTATTATCATTATTGTTATTGTTGTTTTTTTATTATTATCATTATTATTGTTTTATTGTCTGTGCGATATTTTGGGACAATGGTTTTGTATTTTTCCTAGTTTTGTATATTGTTTGGTTGGTCAGGATTGTGTTGGATTATGATCCAATCATGTAATTATGACTGGATAAGCATATTTCATGTTATGGATTGTATGTATAGTACTTGGGGTGCTTTGGAACTTGCTTCAAAGTGCCAAAAACCAATAGCAGTGACACTACTGGTATGGCGCCTAGCAGCTTGGGGTGTGCTGCCTAGCGGCTTGGGGTGTGCTGCCTAACGGCTTGGGGTGTGCTACTAGGTGATAAGGGAAAACCAGAGAAGCTTAGAACGCATGGCGCCTAGCGGAAAATGTGATCCTGCCAAGCGAAAAAGATCTGGTAGAGGCTCTGAAAAGCGTATGGCGCCTAGCGGCGTGAGGTGTCCGCTAGGTGGTCTGGATTCAAGTTCCGCCTAACGACGCGAGAGGTGCGTCAGGCGGTTTTGGGTACAGAGTTGGATCGCGAGGAGGATTCCTGCACCACTTTGTATTGAGGTCATGAGGCGATGCTTTGTTGGGGGCCCTAGTTACGAGTGTAACTTGTATTGGGGTAACACGTGGCCACTCTAGGTTGTAGCCTGGTGGTTTTGGAAGTCTAGTGGAGTGTGCGAGATTATGGCTCGTACGACGAGATTCCGGAATATTGCCCTCTGCAATGTAACTAATTGAGTTTGGTAGTCTGAGGACAACTACGGACTGCAGTTCGTTTTGGGGAACTCCACTTGGTGTCGCAGATTATGGTCGTGGCAATTTATTCCCGCGTGTGGACTATTAGATGGTGGCTTGTAGTCGGAGAGGCGAGTAGACACTCATGCAACAAAGATCGATTAGTGTACTCATCAAAGGGTGTAGAATCAAGATGCGTCCACCCTAAGGTTTAAGAGTTGAGGATTGAAGATTGGGGTGCTAACCTGGGTCATAGTTTGAATTGCTTTATACTTATGTTGTATTTATCTTTTTTGTATTTGAGCTCACCCTATTTGTGTGTGTTTGGCGATGATCATGTAACTTGTTACATGGGAACAGATGTGAATGCAGGTGAGCACGTGGATGCTTAAATTCGAAGTGGGGCCATTATGGGACTTTTTACCATTTTTCTTCATGAACTATTTGGTAATGAATATTATGAACAAATAATTTTTGTAATAATTGAATGTCGTATGGATTTTATGATTGGGGCGTTGAAATAAAGTTTTAAATTTTCCCGCGTTTTGGAAAAAGAAGTTATCATAAATGCGATTTTATACTTATATCCCTATTTTAATTATTTAATTTAGTAATATCCGGCCAAGGTGTTACAGAAAATATTCAAACAGGAAAGCAAAAATTAACTACCCCAAAGCTCAACTAAAGCAACTAAAAATAAGAAAAGTTGTATCAATAACAAATTAAATGCATATATTTAAGCTAAACCAAACTTACCCATATAACATAAAATGTAAATATTAATAACATAACCATAAAAAATAGCTGCACACAAACATGAACACAATCATAAAATGAAAGACAACCACAAACCCAATTCCAAGATGAACATAACTACACAAAAGAATCCCAAAATTTAACCATTTTGCTAGATGAAAACAAATACAAAGGGTTTGAATACCAAAAAAATCAACTAAAGTAAAATGGAACATAACAACCCTGCCAAATGCGGTTATGCACTTAAAGAAAAAAATCAACATCAAACCATCTAAAACCCCCCATAAACCATATGGTAAATGTTAAAACATCAAACCACAAATATTGAATGCTAAACGCTAAAACCCCAACACAACGCAGATTCACAATCCAAACAGTAAAACACACATTCCAACCATACCCACTTACGAACACCAAAATTTCTTCCAACCAAACAACACTCCAAACAAAACCAAAAGTAAAAAAATAAAATACCCATAAGACAAAATTTTTTTCCATAGGAATAGTCGAGATCGAGAACCAAAATAAAAAACTACAAAAAAATGAAATAAAATAGAAACACGGTACACATTCCAACCAAACAGAAATCCAAAACAAAAAACCATACCCGTTTGTATATACACTACAAAAATGAAAGAGAATAGAAAGCAAACTTACAGTAGAACATTTGAAGCAATTACAAATAGTGTAAATAAACAACTCCAAAATTAAAATAAGCAACAACAAAATATAGAATCCACAACCCACAACCCTCAACCCAAACACGGAATCACAAACAACGCCAAAAGCAGAACCACATATTCTTGCAAACCCACAACCAAACGGAAACATATTCCATAAAAGCACCGAAACGCATTCCATAGAAGCGCTAAAACACAACCCCTTTCCAAGAAATCAACTTTTAAAAAACATACAAAATCCCACAACCAAAACCACTCACCTTGGACAACAAATGTAGTACACAAAAGAAGAAGGAGAAGAAGAAGAAGAAGTAGAAGCATAAATGAAAACTGAGATGGAGCAGCTGATGAAGGAAAAAGGAAAGCAGAAAATTGTTTTTAAATGACAATATGCAAGAAGATTTGAAAGAAACCATCACGAGCTACAGTGTTGGCACCATATGTATCTTTAGTCTATCACTACATCAAACCATATAAGAGCACTACCACGTGTTGCTCACTAAAGCAAGGGCAAGCAATGGAAAATTGGACACATGTCAGACATTTAGATGGGTTAATAAGGTAATTTTTCTTATACATTGTATTACTATATTAAGAATAGATGCAAGTACAAACAAATTCAAGATAATCATACACTTGAAGGTAGTTCGTACTTGAGACTTCCCCTTGTTTTCTCCTTAACTCCTTAGGCTCTTCAAACTTATTATCAAGTTGCATTTGCAAATCATGTAGTTCACCCTTGTACTTGTCATATAACTGATCAGCAGATATATCTCTAAGCAATGAAAGTGAAGGATTAGTTTGACCAAAAATAGGATTCAAAAGGAGTTAAAATTAGAACTAATAGTATTACAACAAAAGATAATTTTCCTACATAAATAGAGTACCTTTACTTATGTAGTTGAATGTGAATCTTCTGGAGCACTTGAATAAAAAACTCAAAAACAAATTAGTAAAAAAAGGAGATAAAAATGTGCTTCAGTTTCACTCTAGCTTTTTTTGTTTCAATAACATTGTACATTCTAATCAAAGTTTGTAGCAACAAAGAAATATAGAATTTGCAGAAATTAGTAAAGACAGAAAATAAAAAACAGATAAATTATGGTTTTTTATACAAACTTGGATCCTGTATCAGTTTTTGTTTTGAGGAAAAGTGAGTACTTGAGACTTCCCCTCCTTTTCTCCTTAACTCCTTAAATAAAAAGTACAACTTCATCAGTGATACAATAATAAGTGCAAAAATAGAAACATGTTACCTGTCCTATATACAATCTATGCAATTTACTGAGTTTGCCAATGTTTTCACTTCACTACAACAAAGACAAAATAACATAAAATTGTCCCAAAAAAGCACTACTAACCGAGAAAGAAAAACAAAAGACCAACATACAATACACAACAAAAAATTAAAACTTGACTACATCTGAGAGGAAACAAGACCAAAAGTAACAAAAAAACATGATTATTAAAGAAACACAAAAGACCACATCAGTCATGACAACAATAGACGATAATAATACAAATCACACAACCCATAAACAATTATGCAATTATTTCAAAACCAAAAGAAAAAAAAAAGGATAAGAAGTATACTTGAGACGTACCACAACAAACTCAAAGGATGTAGAGGAGAAAATCCAAAGAAACCAAAAATGAAAAGCTAAATGAAATAGAAAGAAGATTTACACATTTATTTCGGAACCAGAACAAAAAAAGAAATAGAAGAAGATAAAAAGTATACCTGAAACGTAAAAGACATACGAAAGTCTAAAGATGAAAAGAAACTCAAATGAAAACCCAAATTTGAAACCCTAAATGAAACAGAGAAGAAGCCATAAACCCATAAACATTTATACAATTATTTCAAAACCAAAAGAAAAAAAAGTATACTTGAGACTTACCATAACAAACTCCAAAGATGTAGAGAAGAGAATCCGAAAAAACAAAAATGAAAAGAAGAATGAAATAGAAAGAAGATTTACACATCTATTTCGGAACCAAAACTGGAGAAGAAAAAGAAAAAGATAAAGAAGTATATAGAAGACAAACAAAAGTCTAAAGATGGAGAGAAATTCAAACAAAAACCCAATTTTGAAATCCTAAATGAAATATAGAAGAAACCTCGAAGCCTCTTTAATTTTCTTCTATTGTTGCATTTTCAGAAATCCATCCATCAATCAATCACAGAACACCAAAGTCATCGGTACAGAAGAGCAGGAAATCAACAATTACAATAGAACCAAAATTTTTGATTCACACGTTCAGGGGTATCAAGGGTACATTAGTAAAAGGAGAATATACACTAGTGCAGGGAAGAGAAATAACAGCGGTTATTTCCAACTTTTGTCTTCGGGTACGCAATCGAGACATATATTGTCGAGGTAAAAAGGTAGTACTTTATGCCTCGGTTACAAACCTAAGGCATATTTAATATTTACTGTCTCGATTTTTGCCTAATCGAGGCCTAATGCAGAAATTCAAAAAAAAATTGAATATGACCTCGGGTCTATTTTAACCGCGGTAGAAAGCTACATTTACTGCCTCGGGTCTGGTTCAACCGAGGCATATGACCATTTAAAAAAAAAGAAAAATTCGAATAATCTTCTGCCTCGGTTTTGGTTACAACCCAGGCATAAAGGTATATATATATTTTTTTAATTCTGGTCTTATTTCATTCAAATCTAGCACATTTAACCTGCAAATTTTGAACTAGAAAACTAGCTAGAAACAATATCATATTACAATTGATGGACTCATTGTAAGACCCGTGAAATTTAATTAATTAATAAATACGGGTAGTGGAAGCCTTTATGGCATTAAATTCTTAAGTGTATGATGTGGAAAAGTATTAGTTAAAATGGTTGAGAGTACTTTAATATTGTGATAGGACTTGGGTTTGAGTCCTAAATATGCCATTTGTGTGTTATTTATTTGTCATTGTTTTGTTATATATGTGATCATATTGTGGAATGATATAATACTTGAATTATATTAGTTAGCAAGAAACATGAATTGGCATGATGGTTTAGCATTGACTTGGCATTTACATGGTTATGGGTTCAAGCCTTGGAGAACCCAAATTAAACTTTATTTTTGCAAATTTTTATTATGGGTTTGAATGTGAAAAGTTGAAGTAAACCCTAGATGAATGGGCAGCCTTGAAGTGGCTGAAAAACAGACCATAAAAAACCATTGAATGGTAATTAACCTTACCATTAAACTTATTTTCGTTTTGGTAATTAATCAAGCATTAAGGACACCAATAAAAGGCTAATTGAGAGAGAGATGAAGGTTTTTGGAGTCTGGACATTGAGGGTATTGAGAACTGCACGAATTCAGAGAGAAATAGTGGTTAGGGAGTGAAATTGAGGGTCTGGACAGTGGAAGAACTTAAAGGAATTATTGGAAATCAAGGAAAGGACTCAAGCTCTATATTGTTAAGCAAAGGAATTCCAGGTTAGGGGAGCCGAACTCCGATTTCTTTATTCGTCTCAATAATTACATGAAAAGTATGATAACTTGAATGCATGATCCCTGTTATATCTATGAATTTCTAAATTTTGGAAATTTTCCAGAAACCGCCTAGCGGGCTATACATAGCTGTCAGGCGGCTCATACCCTTTTGTGAGTTTTCTGAGTTTCCTAGAGGCACTGCCTGGCGGTGAAGCCCTGTACCGCTAGGCGACACAAGCCTGTAACCCATTTCTGGGTTCTATGATGAACTGCCTGGCAGTGATGAATTTTCGCCAGGCGACGTGAGTCTGTTGGGCTCGATTTTGTGATTTTGTGCGCTCTGGAATGAGTTTGATCAGGGAAAAGCCAAGTGGTAGTTGTTAAGGGATGATATAACGTGTATTTCATTGATTTTTAGTGTAAGTGATGGTGTAATCTGATGGAATAGTATAATGGAAGTCTTAGGGTTTTGATATTGGAGGTTTGGTAGAATTAAGCCTGATAGTGTTAATTATACTAAAACAAATTCTGTTGGGATTAGGCAAAGTGATTATTGGTGTCACTAGCATCATGTTCTTGGAGGGAATCGATTGAGATAGAAATAGGAGAGCATCCAAATGGTGTGGGAGATTCTTCGCGAGTGCTGAAAGTCTGGGAAATTGCCCAGAAACACATGTGTCGCTTGGCGGCACGGGGCTTGCCGTCAGGCGCCATCGCAACAACATTGATTTTGCGTGCCTGCAAGAGACAGTGCTGTTGTTGGGTAATTTTGATGTTCAGATAGGGAAGTGAATGGACTTGGGAAATGTAATTTGGGAATTAGGCATATGTGAAGCGAGGGATTGAGTTGAGATAGGAAGAATTGGGACTTTAGCACAATACAACTTTCTGCCTAAACCAGTACTAATAAGGGAGTTTGGGGGGAGGAAACAGAAAAGGAAGAGATTGAGGTATTGGAAGTGATATTAGGCACCAAATCCACCCAGAATGTAATCAACATTTCTAGGAGTTGAGTAATGAGTTGGGAGTTGAGTAACTGAGTAGTGGCAAAGACCTAAGTGTGTTAAGAGTTGGGTATGGTATGAAAAACTGCATAGTGAAAAGTGACAAACCTAAGGGAATATATTGGCACACTTGGAGGAAATTCCAAACTATGGACATGTTAGTGATTCAATTGATATGGAGTAAATTAACTTGGGGATATAATGAGAATAGGGTTTCGTAGAGGATAGAGAGTGGCATTAATACAACTATTAAGAGAAATTGACTTTCTGGAAGTGTGCAAGGACTCGATGGAGGGCCAACGTTTGAATAACAGTGCAGAAGAATCAGAATAGGGGTTGTTCTAGTATAGCGCCTGGCGGCGTAGTGCAAACTGCCAGGCGAGAATTACAATTTCAGAGAGGCAATTAACGTGTGGCGCCTAGCGGACAGGAGGGTTCCGCCAGGCGGTATATGAAACCAGTAAGTGTTCTAAGGTGCTTGGAGCCTGGCGGTACGTGTCCCCCGCTAGGCGGTCCAGAAGCGGCAGTGCTTGGCGGTACGTGTCCCCCGCCAGGCGATTTTGATGCTACAACTTTGGGTTGTTGGTTCTGCAGGTGTGATCTACAAGGTTGTTGGTGATGCTTCAAAGGTGGGTTTGTTGGTGTTCCTTGAGTTGAGCTCAAAACGTATCCCTTGAGTTGAGCTCAAAACGTATCCCTTGAGTTGAGCTCGGGATAGGGGTTAAGCACATAGCATTCCTCGAGTTTAGCTCGGAATGGCATCCCTCGAGTTGAGCTTGGGATGGCGGATGAACACAAGGAACCCTTGAGTTGAGCTTGGGTTGACGAGTGTTGCCGGTGTGAGTGTGCTGGTTGTGGCCAGTACGGATGGGTCCAGATAGATTTCCCTCCTTAGTAGCTAACTGATGAGTTTGGTAGTCTTGGGACGTTGCAAACTATGTCTGTATTTGGGAATTCCACCTGGCATTACGGTGTATGATCTGTAGCAATGGTTTCCCGCACATGCTCTATCGGTTGTGGCTGATAGGTATGGCAGCAGGTCATCTTGAAATATTCACTAGGAGATGTAGAACGCGAATATCATGGTTGTTCCTGTAGAGAACAAATAAGATCAATTAGGCACAAGTATCACCTTACCCATATAGTCCGTTATCTCCTCGATTGGCCTCTTCCCATTTGGCATATATCGGCTTGGACCTGGGAGGGGTTACCTTCAGAAAGGACTTCGAAGCTTAAGTCAGCTAAAGCTCTCAAAAGTCAAATCAGGTGATTAATGAAGTAATGAATGCATACCTTTAATTTGTGGGGTCCAAGTGTATTTATAGATTATTAATTGTGTTTGACCATACCATGGGTTGGGCCGTAGCTTGGGCCGTAGGTGGGCCTGGGCCTCCGCCCAGGCCCTTAGTTCTGACTATTGTGGGCTTATTGTTTCTTAGGTGTTTTGGCTTCGTCAAGTTCTTTTAGAGTGGTCGGTGTGATCTGGTTACTTCCCTAGTTGGCTTATGTCGTCATTGTTCGTATATTGTCCTAGGTTGACCGTTCCTTTAGCAGCTTTGGTTATGGGTTTAGGCCGGTTAGGCCTATGTCGGTCTGAGCCGGCTACCTGGGTTGTTTTCGGTATAGATGTGGTGATTGTTTATTGTTATTATTTGGTTGAGTTGGCCAGTTACGGTACACTAGCCCCCCAGCCTTTGCCGATATAAGTATGTTGGTGAAGGATCATATGTGCTGATATGCTAGCACGACCGGCTAGGTGTGATACACCAGTCCCCTAGCCTTTAAATGTGATGAACAGTGTGAAGGCTAAAGACGTGAAGGGATTTTGGGAAGGTGAAGGGGTTTGTGGCAGGTGAAGGGGTGTCAGAAGTCTAATCTAGAGAGGTTTGACGTTGTCATTTTGATACTTTATGACGATTGAAATAAGTTGTGTCTTTTAGCGGGAAGGAGCTGTGACGTTTGAGATTTGTGTCTATAAATGAAGATATTGTTGGCAGTGCATTCACTTTGTTTCATTTGCAAAAAATCTGTTCGCGTGCATTTTAGAGCTGTTTGATATCTTCCTTACCTCCTCCGTCATCTTAAAAGAATCAGATATGTCTAGTAGTAGTCATAGGGTTTCGTTGTCAAGTTCGGGTAGTGAGCGGTCTAGAAATAGTGGAAGTAGTCGAGACGATACTAGTGATAGGGAGGAAATGGGAAATATAGGGAGGATTCCATTGGAGAGGGTGGTTGAGGTTAGGAAGACCCACCCGAGGAGTTGGCGGAGAGCAGTTGGCCGGTGAAAGCCGAGTATGAATGGGTGGCGGCAGACTGCGGACACAACAATCGTTGTTTCGGTGGTCGCGTTTACTGAAATTGTGGTTGAACTGCACACCACTTTTTGAGAAAGGAGCTCGGAGGGACATAGTGGTGCCGGAGAGGGTGACCGCTGTGGAATGTGTTTGCCACGGCCGAGAGCAGCCAAAGAGTTTTTCTACATGTATATGTGCCATTTCTCGCAGCTACACATCCGGCTGCCATTCGATGATTTCACCATGGGAGTGCTTCGATTGTTGAACGTCGCTCCTACTCAGCTTCACCCAAATAGTTGGGCATACTTGCAAGCGTTCCGGTTGCTGTGCATGGCGTTGTATTTGGAGTCGTGCCCTTGAGCATTATTGTACTTTTTTGTTACGAGGCCGAAAAGTCCAACAACATGGTTGTCGCTAATAAGTCAGCCTGGTCTCAAAAGACTTGACGCTTTCACTCAGTCATTCAAACATTTCAAAGATGGATTTTTCAAGGTGGTGGTGAAACCGGTTGGTCGGTCACACTTCTACACAGTTGGCGATAATACTAAATTTCCATTTTTCTGGACTGGCAACCCTTGGAGGTATAAGGTGATATCGAGGGAGGATTTTTCTGCTTTATCGGTTGAGACCTTGATGCAGTTTAGCAATAAGATGCCCACTAAGGGCTTAGTATGGGTGTATAATTCGGTTCACCCGATTATGGGTATTGAAGGTATCTTTTTGTAATTTTGAGCATTGTTATATGTTCGAGTATTTTGACGGTTTGTGTGTTGTGTGTTTCAGGACATATGGCACAAATGGGAGAGAAGAACTTAACACTTTTCCAAACTTTGCGCAAGGAGAAAGTGGCAAGGGCTAGAGCTACAGGAAGCACTGAGGTTCCCAACTTGCAGGAGTCATTGATAGATGTTCATGTGCACGGTGGGACCAAAAGGAAGGCGGAGTTGTCGGGCAGGCTTGGCAAGGGAAAATATGTGAAGAAGGTGCGGGCTGTCTTGATGTGGGCGGGTTCGTCAAGTGGAGTGAAGGGACCGGAAGCTGGATTGATTGAGCTTCCAGAGACTATTGTTCGGAAAGATATCGAGATTAATGTGCCGGAGTCGTTGATAGATTCCATTGACAACATGGAGCCGAATGCCTTGGTGAAGCCTATGGTCGAGTTTAGCAGCAAGACATTAATACTGAGTCAGCGTGTTGGATCCTTATATCAGAGGGAGTTGAAAGAAGGGACCCGGACAAAGGTTGAAGAGCTGGAAGAAAAGGTGGAAAAGCATGTAGAGGAGAAAGAGGCTTGGAAGAAGGAAAATGAGGATTGGGAAGTGGAGAGGAAGAGGCTTGCTACGTGGAGGGTGCGTTGCCTTGACTCTAAAGAAAAGTTGAAGGGTCGGATTGCAGATCTTGAGGCCGACTATGATGATATAAAGGAAAAACATGATGGGCTGGAAGTGGAACTGAATGACCTAAAGACTTGCATTATACAAGAACACATTAACGGCTTTCAGAAAGGTGTGCGGCAAACGACCTTTTTCTATGAGAATGTTGACGTTAATGACACGAGGTTTGATGTAAATAAGTATGTGGTTGATGGGGTACTTGTAAATGAGGTGAAATCTAGTCCAGAAGGGGATGGAGAGAAGGAGGCGGTGAATGCCGATATAAGTGGTGATGGAGTGGTGGCAGAGGGTGCTAAGCAGGAGGCGGCTTAGGAATTTTGATTTACTATTTCCAATTTGCTTAATGATTCTAAGTCTGTAATAACCCGTACATTGTTTACTTTCGTGCTTCATATGAATGCCCGTTTATGTTTATATTGTGTTTGTTTGAGGCCGATTACTTGTGGGTTAATTGCCTTTTATGATTGTGAGTGGGTGTTTGATGTATGGGATGTTTTCGAACGCTATTATTTGTTAAGGGCGACCCAAGCCGCTTACTTGTGGTAAGGGTGGGAAACTTAAACGAATTAACAATAAGTTAAGGGTGTTCAACCCAGGCCGCTTACTTGTGGTAAGGGTGGGGAACTTAAATGAATTAACAACAAGTTAAGGGTGTTGACCCAGGCCGCTTACTTGTGGTAAGGATGGGGAACTTAAACGAATTAACAACAAGTTAGAGGTGTTCGACCCAGGCCGCTTACTTGTGGTAAGGGTGGGAAACTTAAACGAATGTGAGAAGTGAAGTAAAGAATGGTCGTGAAGTTGGGAACCCTTCGTATTATTCATTGAATCTGGGGTGCCTCGTTAAAACCTCCCTGGCCAAAACTCTCCTTAGGGAAAAAAGACCAGGTAAGAAAAAAGAGTACACCCAAGGTTACAAGTGTTTAGTGTGATACAATCCATGTTTTTAACTAAAGCAGAACTTGAGATGGGACATATTCCATGTATTGGGTATTTCTTCCCCAGACAACTGCTCCAGCCGATATGCTCCTCCCCCAGCGTCTTCAAGTATTCGGTATGGGCCGTCCCAATTGGCGGAGAACTTGCCATCCTTCTTTCTTGCACTGCTGGCCATTCTCCAAATTAAGTCTCCTTTTATGAACGATCTTGGGCATAGGTTGGCGTTATATTTCTTGGCAACTCTTTGTTTGGCGGCTAAGTTGCGGATTTGAGCTTTTTCTCTTAGCTCGGGTAGGAGGTCGAGGTGAGTGGCCATGTCTTGATGATTGTGGGTTGAGTCATATAGTTTTCGGCGCAGGGATGGTTCGCCAATTTCAACGGGTATCATGGCGTCTGCACCGTATACTAGGCTGAACTGAGACTCGTTTGTTGCTGATTGAGGGGTGCACCTGTAGGCCCATAGCACTTCTACTAGTTCTTCAGGCCATCGGCCTTTGGCGTTGTCCAGCCGCTTGCGTAGCGCTACTAGGATAACCTTGTTTGCCGCCTCGACCTATCTGTTGGTTTGTGGATGTTCAACAAAGCTGGTTATATGTTTGATGCCTAGACCAATGTAGAATTTGGCCAGTTCCTTATCTATAAACTGTCGGCCATTGTCGGTGATGATGGTATGTGGGACACCGTATCGGCATATAACATCCTTCCAAACAAATTGTTGGACTTGCTGGGCTGTGATAGTGGTTAGTGGTTTGGCCTCTATCCACTTGGTGAAGTAATCGACGGCTACTATCAAGAATTTTACTTGACCTTTTCCGGGGGAGAAGGGGTCGAGGATGTCCATTCCCCACTTTGCGAAGGGCCACGGGGATAGTATAGAATGAAGTTGTTATTGTTTTTGGTGGATGAAGTTGCCATGTTTTTGGCATGGTTTGCATTTTTTGACGAAGTTTTGGCAATCTGCTTCCATTGTCGGCCAGAAGTAACCGACGCGAAGGATTCTGGTGGTCACGGTGCGTGCGCCAGAATGGTAGCCGCATATGCCTTCGTGTAACTCCTTAATGATGTACTGGGCTTGTTCTGCAGTGACGCATTTGAGAAGTGGTTGGCCGTATCCGTGTTTGTACAGATCATCGCCTATCATGGTATATCTGGCGGCTTTAGCTATCCAAGTTTTATCGGCATTTGGTGGGGGGGTTACCGGTTTGGAGATATTGGATGTAAGGAGTGGTCTAGTTGTCGGCTTGGGATTGGGTTAGGTTGTGGCAAGTATTTGTGATGGAAGGGGTGGATAGCATCTGTTGCAATAGGGATCGGTGGCAGCTTTTTAATTTGGTGTTGGCTAGTTTGGATAGGATGTCGGCCCTGATGTTTTCGGTCCTAGGAATGTGTTGGATGCGGACTTGGTCGAAGGCGGATTGGATGACTGCTCAGACTAGATGATAATATTGTAAAAGGGTGGGGTCCTTGATCTGGAACTCGTCATTCAGATGGCCTACAGTGAGCTTGGAATCGGTTTTGCATGTTAAGGATTTGATGCCAACCTCGCGGGCCAAGGATAGGCCGGCGAGGATGGCTTCGTATTCGTCTTGGTTGTTGGATGTCTTGAAGGCAAAGTGGAGGGATTTCACAATGAGGATATCGTTGGGGCCTTCCAACACGATGCCAACACCTGTACCTTTCGGATTTGAAGAACCATCTACGTGAAGTGTCCACTGGTCCTCTGTGGGTGTCTGTTGGAGGTTGTTGACGAAGTCTATGAGGCTTTGAGCTTTAATGGGGCAATGAGATTCATAACGAATGTTAAATTCGGACAACTCAACGGCCCAGGACGACATTCGTTCTGCCACGTTTGGTTTCTGCAATATCTTCTGAATTGGGTAATCGGTTTTGACGATGATGTTATGGTTTTGGAAGTATGGGCGTAGGCGACGGGCTGCGTGTACCAAGGATAGGGCCAACTTTTCCACCATTTGGTATCTGGTTTCAAGGTCTTGCAGCGTTCTGCTAACGAAGTAAACAGGATGCTGAGTACCGCCTACATCCTGAACCAGCGCGGCACTGACGGTGTGATCTGTAGCTGTGATATAAGCCAGCAATGGTTGATGAGTATCCGATTTGTGGAGGATAGGTGGTGAGTGTAAGACCCGTGAAAATTAATTAATTAAATAATTAATTAATTAACAAATGCGGGTAGAAAGCGCCTTTATGGCATTAATTATTGTTTAGTGTGATGTGGAAAAGTACTAGCTTAAATGGTTGAGAGTACTTTGGTTGTGTGAGAGGACTTGGGTTCGAGTCCTATGTATGCCAATTATGTGTTGTTGTTTATTATTGATTTTTAATAATATGTATGAGTATAGAATTGGTATTGTAAGCTTATCATGATTGGAGTGTATCACTAACATGACTTGGTTGAATTGGTTATGCACTTGAATGGTGACTAAGTGGTCATGGGTTCAAACTTGGGTAGGAATGAAATTGGAACTTTATTTTTTTTAGTTTAGTTTTGGAGGGAATATGAGAGGGCAACAGTAAACCTAGAAGGGGCTGGAAACCATTGTATAATGATCCTTTAATAAAAATTAATCCCACCATAAAGCCTAATTTCGTTTTAACATTTAAACCCCTAAATGAGACGCATATAAAAGGTCATTTTGAAGAAAAAATGGGGTTTTGGCACTACTGTCAATTTGCTTGTGAGAAGAATACGAATTCTGAGTGGGTGAGGAGAGAATTAGGTGCTATTGGGAGAAGACTTGAGAGGAAGAATTAGGCAGATTGGAAGATTGGAGAAGAACCCTCAAAGGCTACTAATTTGGTACCAAGATTTCAGGTCAAGGGGTTGTCCTTATGCGCTTAAATTGATTGACATGTGTTATGGTTTTGGGTCAATTCTGTTTTCAATTGATTTCTGTTGGCATGAAATTCGTGCATTATGGGTGGTGATAGAAAGCTTAATTGATTGATGTTGTGCGCATAATCCTGTAATGCATTATATTTTTGGGAATGAGGGTTTTTGGTAAAGGAATGGTGGTGGAAGCCTAAATCTTGTGTTTTGGTAGCTTAATGGGATATAATGCATGACTCTGATGTTTGGTTGCCATTACATTGTCTTGGTAATGATGGAGTAGAGTTTTGGTATTGGTTTGGTGCATTGTGCGCGTGATCAGACTCGAAACCCTGCAAGTCTCGTCCAAGCGAGTCTATCTAGCATAAGCGAGAGTTGTAGAGTCTCATTTTTGGTCTTGGTTCGCGTTACTCGCCTAGGCGACCTTGGATGGGGTTGAGCGACTTAGTCTCTCGCTCAAGCGAGAGACACTTGCCTAAGCGAGGTCGCGAGGAAACCTGGATTTGTTTTGAGCGCGAAACCTCGTCCAGGCGAGGAGTTTGGTGGGTTTAAGCGAACCAGTGTCTCGCTCAGGCGAGATGGTCTCGCCTAAGTGAGATGTCTTGATCAAGTTGGATGTGTTGCTTGCATTGTAGCTCATGCGAGATTGAATTGGGTGTTTGGGCGAGAGATGATCTCGCCTAGGCGAGAGGATCTCGCCTAAGCGAGATAACGTGATGAGGCTGTTGTTTTAAGCTCGCTCAGGCGAGGTAAATTAGCCTAAGCGAGGCTAAGGGCTTAGCTTGGGCGAGAGTCCCTGGCTTAAGCGAGTTTATGCGAATTACTATGTTTGTATATGCTTGTGTGTGTTGGTTTGGCTACTTTTTCCTAAGTATAGGAAGTATATGCATGTGGTGTGGTGTTTGGGCTTGAAGGACTAACTCCAATAGGGGTCTGGGATGTGCTTGATGGTTGGACACATGATGGGCATGGAACTGGTTGAGTTCCCGTCAACTACCAATGGGCGAGGAGTCCTTAGTATGGTGATTACATGTGTCAAGCGCACGATGGGCAAGGAACGGTTATGTTCCCGTCGGCTACTATTGGGCGAGGAGTCCATAGTATGGTGATTGTGTGCGTGCCAGGGTCCAAGTTATGAGGCTTGGATGGTTTACTACAAGCGAGGAGTTTATAGGGCATGACTATGAGCGGGATAGGCTCATAGGGTTGGACCACAAATGAGTTAGTTTCGTGGGAGCATAGTGGAGTCCCAAGACCTAGTTCATGTATATGACTCAAGAAGGACTATGAGGTCATGGTTGGGTAATTTGCAAATCATGAAATTTTAGTTGTTATTTTGGGATGGGGGACATATTTATTTCATGTATCTGTTTTATATATTGTGCATAGCTCACCCTTTCTCTGTGTGTGTGGCGATGATCGGATAACTCGTTATCTGGGAGCAGATGATGTGACAGGTGGGCCAGGAGATGCATAGACTCGGAGCGAGGGATAGCATGGGAATTTTGTATATAATTATTATTTTGGTGTTGGAGATAACTTTGTAATTTCTTTTGGGAGCCATTTGAATATTACTTCAATTTTATAATTATGGACTCCTGTTTTTATTACATTGTATTAAAGTTTTAAATTTCCCGTGTATTTTTTGGGAAATGGTATTATATTAAATGAGGCATTTATTTTTGTTTCTTATTTTATATATTAAATATTAGTAATATTCCTTAGGGATGTTACAGTGAGGTAAGGGTGGTTTTCAGCCTTTGGAAAATGTGTTCACAATCGTCATTCCATGTGAACCTGGCGGATTTTTTGGGGAGTTGTACGATGGGTTAGGTTTGTTCAGCTAATTTGGGCAGGAAACGGGAAATGGCTGTAAGGCGGCCTATGAGGCGTTGGACTTCTTTGACGTTGGTGGGGCTTCGCATTTCGATGATCGCTTTGCACTTTTCAGGATTGACCTCCATGCCGCGCTGGGTGAGCATGAATCCGAGGAATTTACCGCGGTCGACGCCGAATACGCACTTGTCGGGGTTGAGGCGAAGGTTGTATTGCCGCAATGCGGAGCAGACTATTGAGAGGTCCTGCGCGTGCTGGTGATGGCTTGGAGACTTGACAACCATGTCATCGATGTATACTTCGATGCATTTGCCCATCATATGACTAAAGACTTTGTCCATCAATCGTTGGTAGGTCGCTCCGGCATTTTTGAGGCCAAAAGGCATAACTTTGTAAAAATAATTGGCGTCGTCTGTGATGAAAGAGGTTTTGTTCATGTCGGATGCGGCCATGGGGATTTGATTGTAACTGGAGTATGCGTCAAGAAAACTAATGACCTTGTTCCCAGCCGCACCGTCAATAAGTCGATCAATATTGGGCAAGGGGTAGGCATCTCGAGGACATGCTTTATTAAGATCCATGTAGTCGACACACATCCGCCACTTGCCATTGGCTTTCTTAACCAGGACTACGTTAGAAAGCCAAGTGGTGTAGTGAGCTTCTTCAATGAACCCTACGCTCAATAATTTATCAGCCTCAACTTTGGCCACTAGGCGTCGTTCCTCGTCGAGTTTGCATTTTTTTCTGGGAGATATACCGGGCTTCCTTGTAGATGGATAACTTGTGGGATGCTACTTGAGGGTCCACTCCAGGTAAGTCGACAGCTGACCAAGCGAAAAGATCTATGTTGCTGACTAGAACAAGTGTGATGATGGCACGCTCTTCAGATTCCAACCAGGTGCCAAGTTTGATGGAGTGGCCATTTGGGAGTTCCAGGGCGGTGGTTTCTTCAACAGGCTCGAGGCGAACATCTCGGCCCACTCTAGGGTCTAGATCGTCACCCGACAAGGCGATCCCAGAGCCGGGTGGCCGCTCGATGTGATTGGTTTGCTGGATAGGGAGTTGTGGGCGTAGGCTGGCCATGTAGCATTCATATGCAAGGCGTTGGTCGTAATGGATGGTGAGGATGTCGCTAGATGGGGAGGGAAACTTCATGGCCAGATGAAGGGTGGAGACGACGGCGCCAAGGGTGTTGAGCGAGGGACGGCCAAGGAGGACATTATAAGATGTGGGTGCGTCAACGATGAGGAAGCAGATAAGAATATTCTAGGTTTGGGCCCCATCACGGAAGACGGTGTGGAGGTCAATGTAGTCGCGGGTGGAAACTTGTTCTCCAGAAAAGCCATAAATTGGTTCATCATATAGGACCATGGTTGTGTCTGGGAGTTGAAGCTTCTGGTATATTGCCCAGTAGAGAATGTCGACGGAACTGCCTTGGTCGACGAGGACTTTTTTAACTGCGTAGTTTTCTATTTCAACAGTGATGACCATAGGGTCGTCTTGTTGGTAGTCTAGGCCGTGGAAGTCGTCGTCCGTGAAGGTGATAGGAGGCATGCGGCGTAGGTGATGGGAATGGGTAATATGGTTAATGGATTGGATATGGTGGAGGTGTTTCTTTCTGGCAGAAGAGGTAGATCCTCCACTAGCGAAACCACCAGAGATGTTGTTGATAGTGCTGTGTAGGGGAGGATCGGCGGGGTAACATCGGTGCGAACCGATTGGGGGTCTTGGTTGATGGATTGGGTGAGGCGTTTATCGTTATGAGAGTCATGGGGAGGGAATCTGTGGTCAGGACGAGGAGGATGGCGGGATCGAGAGGAGTGATCTTCTCTGCGGATAAAGCGGCGAAAGTGGCCAGCACGCACCAGTTCTTCGATTTTATCCTGGAGTGCTTTACAGTCTTCTGTAGTATGGCCATGGTTGCGGTGATAGCGACAATATTTGGTCATGTCGGCGTTGGGGGGAGTAGTGGTCTTGCGTGGCGGTGGGATGAGGTCGGCTTGTAAGGCCTCATCAAGGAGGCGGGATCTAGGGACATTAAGGGGAGCGTATCTGGTGAAGCGGGGTTGTTGGGGCTCTCGTGGTCTCGGATCAGGGCGAGAGGGTTGTGGGGTGGGGTTAGCAGTGGTGGGTGTGTAATCATTGCAGAATTTAGTATGGAGGGTCTGCATTTCCTCCATACAAACGTAGTCGGTAGCAGACAACTTCAACTCGTGCATAGAGGCAGGTGGATGGAGGTAGACGTTGTTGGCGAAGGGGTCGGGTTGAAGGGTGAGGGCCATGCACTAGAGAATCATTTCTTGGTTGAGGTGTGGGGTGCAAAGGGCAGCCCTACTGAAGCGATCGATGATGTCCGGAGCGTCTCACCTTGTTCTTGTTTGAATCCGAGGAGGGAGATTGTAGTAGTTTGGTGTCGGCGGCTGCCAGCAAAATGAGTTGTAAACATGTGTGAGAGGGTGTCGAAGCTGTCGATAGAGTAAGGTGGGAGGGTGGTGAACCACTCAAGAGCGGGGCCTTTGAGGGTGGTGGGAAAGGCTTTGCAGAAGACGGCGTCTTGGGAGGTGTGTAGGGCGACATGGGTGATGTAGACTTTAAGGTGTTCGTCGGGATCGGTTTCACCACTGTAATGTTCCAGTGTGAAGGGTTCCCACTAGGTGGGGAGGGGGGTGTTAGCAATGAAGTCGGTGAAAAGATGACAACGTTTGGGTTGATGGGATGGGAGTGGGAAAGGGGGGATGGGATGCTGGACAAGGGTGGGAAAGGTGGAGCTGAAGTTATAAGGGGGGATGTAGGCTGTAGGGAGGTGGTGAGGGTTATAGGGTGGGATATGAGTAGTGTGTAGGGTTGTGGGCATGTTGTAGGGAACATGAGTGGTGGGGAGGGTGGCAGTAGGGGAAGTGCGTGGGATGGGTTGAGAGGATGGGAGTTTGTTGGGTGGTGGTGAAGGTGTGTGGGGTAGGATTGTACTCGCTCTCTTCTTCCGTGGGCTGGAAAATCGGGGACCTTGCAGCTTCAGATGCTTCCTTGGCCTTTCCCTTTTGATTGGGATCGGCCTCGATCTTTTGCCTGAGGCGAGAGTTTTCCTGTCGTAGTGCTTCCATCTCATCAGCGCTGCGTTTCTTCAGATCCGCCAGCTCCTGAGGGGCCAACGTCAACTTGCTTGTTTACTCCTGCTCTGCTACGGGTTGAAACCATCTTTGGAGAGAACAGGTAGTAAAGTGTTTATCTCGTGCCCCACGGTGGGCGCCAATTGTTCCTGCAGAGAACAAATAAGATCAATTAGGCACAAGTATTACCTTACCCATATAGTCCGCTATCTCCTCGGTTGGCCTCTTCCCATTTCGCATATATCGGCTTGGACCCGGGAGGGGTTACCTACAGAAGGGACTCTGAAGCTTAAGTCAGTTAAAGCTCTCAAAAGTCAAATCAGGTGATTAATGAAGTAATGAATGCGTACCTTTAATCTGTGGGGTCCATGTGTATTTATAGATTATTAATTGTATTTGACCATTCCATGGGCTGGGCCTCCGCCCAGGCCCCTAGTCCTGACTATCGTGGGCTTGCTGTTTCTTAGGTGTTTTGGCTTCGTCAAGTTCTTTTAGAGTGGTCGGTGTGATTTGGTTACTTCCCTAGTTGGCTTATGTCGTCATTGTTCGTATACTGTCCTAGGTTGACCATTCCTTTAGCGGCTTTGGTTATGGGTTTAGGCCGGTTATGCCTATGTCGGCCTAAGCTGGCTACCTGGGTTGTTTCCGGTATAGATGTGGTGATTGTTTATTGTTATTATTTGGTTGAGTTGGACAGTTACGGTACAATGGTTGTGGCCATGTGAGATGGAATCAAAGGAGGAAATTTCTATGATGTGATTGGGTGTTATATATATATATATATATATATATATATATATATATATATATATGTGTGTGTGTGTGTGTGTGTGTGTGTGTGTGTGTAGAGGTGTTTTATATGTATATGTGTTTTATATGTTTAATTTGTTAAGCTCACCCTATCTGCTTGTGTTTGGCGATGATCGTGTATGCGGTACACGGGAGCAGATGATGTTGTTGCAAGTGGTTCCGGTGAGACTTAGCTACGGAGCGGGGATAGCATGGGGAACTTTATATTTATTGTTTTTGGAAATGAGCTGTAATCCTGTATTTCTCCAACTTTGGATTTTATAATATGGTTTTAATTATGGTTGTTGAACTATTTTGGAATATAACAAAAGTGCAAATCCCGCATTTTGGGAAATGAGGTATTATTAAATGAAGTTGTTTTATTATTTTCTTTATTTATTATTAAAATCTGTAATATCCTGACGGAATGTTACACTCATTACAATACTTAAATATTATTCATATTAACTGGCAATAGACCCGTGCATACGCACGGGTCGTGTATTTTTTCGTTTTATATTTTTTAATATTAAAAACAGATTTTATTGTTAGTATATATAAATTAATGATTTGAATAATTATTATTGTTATTGGTTTAATTGTATAATGATTAATTTTATTGTTTAAATATATTATTAATTTATTTAACTATAACAATTTGTAATAATAAGAGGTCGTTGATAAAGTAAAATATAGATATATTATGTAATATGGTATTGTATAAATTAAATATAATATAAAATTGATTTTAAAATTTTTAAAAAGAAATATTGAATGTTATATTAAAATAAGATGCTTACTTTGTATGATATATTAGAATAAAATGCGTATGTACAAATCGTTACTAAAGTAAAATAAAAGCATATGGTGTTATATGGTCATGTACAAAATATATACAATGTGAAATTGATGTTAAAATTTTTAAATATGAATACATGTAGATATAAACACATGTATATTACATTAGAATAAAATGCGTATCCACATGTTGTTATTAAAGTAAAATGTAAGCATATTGTGTTATATGGTCCCGTACAAAATATATAAAAGATGAAATTTATGTCAAAATTTTTACATAAAAACACATATAAACACATGTATATTATATTAAAATATAATGTGTATTCATGAGTCCTTGTTAAAGTAAAATGTAGGCGTATTATATAACAGTGTCTTGTATAAAATAATACAACATGAAATTGTGTTAACATTTTTAAATAGAAACACATACAGATATAAATACATGTATATTAGATTAAAATGAAATGTGTATGCATGGGTTGTTGCTAAAGTAAAATGTAATATGGTCCCGTCGAAAATAAATATAACATGAAATTGATGTTAACATATTTAAATAGAAACACATGTATATTACATTAAAATAAAATGCATATGCATGAGTTATTGTTAAAGTAAAATTTAGACATACTGTGTAATATGGTCCTGTATAAAATAAATACATGGTGAAATTGATGATAAAATTCTAAAATAGAAACACATGTACATATAAACATTCGAATGTTATATTAAAATGAAATACTTATGCACAGATCGCTACTAAAGTAAAATGTTGTCGTAGTATGTAATATGGTCCCATAAAAAAAATATAACATGAATTTGATGTTAACATCTTTAAATAGAAGCACATGTAGATACAAACACATGTATATTACATTAGAATGAAATGCATATGCACGTATTGTTGTTAAAATAAAATTTAGGCATAATATGTAATAGGTTCCTGTATAAAATAAATACAATGTGAAATTGATAATAAAGTTTTTAAATAGAATTATATTAAAATGAAATGTATATGCACCAGTAGCTACTAAAGTAAAATGTAGACATATTGTATAATATGATCCCATACAAAAATAAAATATAATAAATCTTTCCAATCTTCAATAAATACAAATTCAACCTCCACTAAGTATTAAAAATAATAATATTAATAAATAAAGATATAAATTAAAATAAAATAGAACAATTCATTATATTTATAATAACAAATAATAATAATAAAAATAACATTAATAATTGAACAAAAATATTAAAATGAAATAAAATTGTTGAATAAAATTATAATATAATAATGTAATGATAAATATATGGAAACTAAGGAAGATAATGTAAATATAATTAAATATATTGAAAAAATATAATTCTACAAATAATTTTTGGACATCTTTAAAGAAATTTAAAATATTTAAATAAGTCAACAAATAAATGTTTTAATGCTTTAAATATTCCCAATCCCATTTCAAAAGAAATTAATTATTACTTTGGAAAGGTTAAATTGATACAAATTTAAAATAGAAATAACTAAATTCAGCTCTATCATTTTGGCAATATGAACAACAAAAAATCATAAAAGTAGGAGTGGAATGGACCAATATTTTTGCAATCAACCCAATTTAAAATAAAAGTGTAAGATAGCTTAGTACCAATATAACACTTTGGTATGTTAACACTGTATATCCTGATTTTACTTGTTACCATATAATATTTCCTTGAAACCACAAATTTTGGACAAATCTTGAAAAGATAGCTTATTCATGCAGTAAAATGTTTATTATACCAATAACCTTGTAAAGTAATATTAAAACTGACATTGTAAATAAAATGTAATAAATATATTCAATACATATTGATTCAAAATTTGTTGAATAATAATTAAAATAATAATTTAAAACAAAATATATTTATCGATTAAAATAATAATAACAAAATAGTAATTATAATATTGTTATTTTAAATGTGTAAATTATTTTTTGTAATATTATGATTGATATATTGTAAATCAATATATATGAAATTCAATAAAACTAAGAAATTTATTATTAACTTATGAGAATAATAATTTAACTTGTGTATTTATTGATTTCGTTATGTCATGTAGAGTGATAAATATATTATTTAAATAATCATTTTGGTTATTGACAATAATAAATTTATATTAGCTAAATTATTCAATACAATTAGTAATAATAATATGATTAAGTAACTAATATTTAAATATGACATTGTAAGATTATTACTAAAAATTGTCATATTACATGAAATATTTCTTACAATTTTTTTAAAAAATTTGAAAGAAAAGATTTTTTTCTACCATTTTTTCTAAAAATTTTAATTGTCAAGCAATTCTTTCGTGGGTAATAATTGTTTACAAAATTATAAAATTTACAAGTATTTCCTACAAAATTTGTTGCAAAAAGTGTTTTATACAAAATATTTTACAAAAAAAAAAATTGGTAGAAATTTCTTGTAAATTTTTTTCACAACAAAATTTATAAGTATTTCTTACGGAAAGATTTTCAAAACAAAATTGGTAGGAAATATGAGTTTTTTTGGTATGGTATGTTTTTGTTATAGTATTTGTTAGTTATTTGTTATATTTAAATATATATGTGCTAATTTAAAATAATCAGTTTATATTAGGACAAATATATTTTTTATAATTATATATTTTTGTTAGTTATTTTTTACATTTAAATATAGATTTGTGTTAATTGAAAATAATAAATTTATATTAGGAAAAATATATTTCGTATAATTAACATGAAATGATATATTATTGTTAGTTATTTTGTATTGTATAATTGATGATTAATTTTTAATGTTTGACAATACTTAACTATTAACTATTCTAATTAATTATTAATATAATTCATATTTCACACAGCTTAAATAAGCTTTATGAAGTAAACTTATTTCACAGTGGTCAAATCATTACATTTTCAGAATCAATAAGAAGGATTTGATTTTGGCGGCAAGCAATACTTATTAGGTGTCTTTTTAATACCTCTGCAGTTTGATTTCGTGGAGACCCTTTTAGATTTGGTGAATCAATTTTCTAATACTATATTTAGTATGTTTATTAACTTGGTTCAATATGTCTATTAATTTGGTTCACTGATAGTCTAAAGTAGTTTTTTTTTTTTGTTCCATTATAAACTATTGTGAAATTAATTGAAATTAATTATAAATAGTTCTTCTCATGATAAAGTATGGTCAAATCCATTATAAATCCTTCTATTCAAATTTGACGTTATTTATTATAAAGTGTGACTATTGATTAACTATAATAAACTTATTTTACTTTCAATGCTTAAATTATATTTCTGTGATATTATGATCGATTTAATAGTTATAAAAATAATAATTTACCTGATATAAGATTAACTATTATAGAAAATTCCATTAATAAAAGAAATCTATTATACAGTTATTAAAATGATTATTAGGTATAATTATAAAATGTATAATATTACTTTTTATTAAAATATCAATTAATTAAAGGATTTAAAAAGAATATTTTAAATTATTATTTAAATTAAATAGTCATTTACCTTCTATAATATTACTTATTATAGAAAGGTCGATTAATAAGAAAGATGTGTTCTACATTTAATAGCACAATTATTATAAATAATAATAAAATGAATAGTTATATACTATATTAAAATGAATTGTATATTTTGTTGTTATCGTTATAGTTAATTGTATGTATCTTATGCAACTGATTCCGTAAGCAATATATAATAAGTTTTTTTTTTTTTGAAATTCTATTGCGATTCCATTATAAACAATAATTAATAATAGACCTTTTGTTTTACTTTATTGTATTAAATTTATTGTATTTATTTGTAGTTATATAAGATACTGGTTTTAGTTTTTTTCAATTGAATTTATTTCTTTTAATTTGTAATAAAAAAATTGATATAACAATAATAACAATAATAATAATAACAATAACTTATATAATATGAAAGTTTTAAAGATATAAAAGATTTTGAACATAAATATTTACAATAACAAAAATCGAAATTCACAAACCCAATATTTTACAACAAAATATAGCAAACCTAAGTGCAGAACAAAAACATAACTATATAACGAACTCCCCTCCACAGTAACATTACAACTACAAAAACAAATCCAACAACCATAGTGTTTAAACATAACATCCCCATACCTACAATAATCTCAACCCAAAAACTAAGAATGGCAAAAATGTATAGGTATTTGAAGATGAAGAAACAAAAAAGATAAGTTCTTTGAAAAAAGTAATAACCTTCAGGATCGTGTGAGGATTGTGTTAACCAAATAACCGTCTGATGCACCCAAGTTCTGATATAGGAGATAGAAGGTAAAGACAAAATCAATATTTGGCAAATTATGGAATGACCAAAAACCAAAAACACAAAATTACCATGAACCCAAAGTAGAAGAAGACCATGGAGAAAAAGAAAGAAAATTCAATGTAGATTCATCGCAAAAGAAGTAAAAAAAAGAAAAAAAAAACTTAAGGAGCACTAACCTTAAGGCCAAAGCGTTTTCTTCTGATCATGTAGATTTGTCGTTTTATGGCAGAAGAAGAAGAATGAAAATAGATTTTTTGGGAGAAGAAGACGAAAAACAATTGTCTGTCAATCAATATGTCAATCAATACGTCAATCAATATTTTAATCAAGCATTAAATATGGAATCATTTAAAGATTTGATCAGCCATTAAAGGAAGAAGCGGGAAAACTTAAATGCACATTCACGGCCAGATTTTTTCAGCATAGGAGCAGGAAACAACAAAGAAAAGCATAAAGACAATGACGTATATGGATGGATCCCTGCACCCAAAAACCATTTTTTCAAAAAGTGTTCATCAAATAGTTTTTCTTTCGATCAACAAAAGTTTTCATCAAACACTACAACATATGAAAAACATGTTTAGTTTAAGATTCATCAGAACAAACAAAACTAACCTCGCAATTAGTTTCTCCCATTTGTCGAATCCAACATTCTTCAAGTTGGAAACAGTTTCATAAAAAAGTTAAATCCAAACAACTAACAATCGATAAAAAAGTTCATAAAAAAGAAGAAGAAAGAAAATCATTTGAAGCATAAAAAGAAAAGAAAAGAAAAACTACAAATTGAATCTTTTTTAATATGCTTTTGCAAAGGGCATTAGATCCTTATCCTTGAGCCTTATTTTGTTCGATGTCAAAGCACTTCAATCTAAAAAAACCAAACCTTTCATGAAGAACAATCAACACGAAGAAAAAAAATTAACAGAGTACGAAGAAAAAGAAAGAAGAAGGATCCACGAAGAAGAAGAAGAAAAAAAAGAAAAAAAAGGAAGAAGAACAACAAAAAGTAACCTTGATGAAGCAAACATTTTGTTTTGCATGAAGAACAATAAATAGGAAGTTAAAAAAATGTAACTTAAGAAGAAAGAATGATGGACCAAGAAGACGGAAGAAGAGAAAAACCTAACCTTGACGAAGCAAATGGTTCAAAACAGATTGAAGAAGATGTTATCTGTTGACAGCTAACGTCAATCACTAATTACTTCAAGCGGCAAAACCCAACAACATCTAAAACAACAAAACATGTTTGTTTCTAAAAACAAAAATATAAACCTTTTCTTCGACACCAAAAATAGTGGAAAAATTGTATCTTTGAACTTTACAATCAAAATGAAGCAAATATAAATGAGCAGAGTAAGAAGAAGAAAAAAAATAAAAAAATACAACAAAAAATTAACTACACCAACAACAACTTCTGTCAACATTCAACAACAAAAATCACAACAAAAATAAAAAAAAAACGAACAAAAAAATTATAAACTTAAGCTGCTATGAAGAAGAAGAAAGAAGAAGAAGCATTAAAAAAATATCCATGACAAAAAAAAAAGAAATAGAACAATAAATTACCTATACCAAACAAAACTTCTGTGAACCTTCAACAACAACAATGACAAAATAATAAAAAAAATGAACAAAAAAATTTAAAACTTAAGCTACTGTGAAGAACAAAAAGAAGAAGCATTAAAAAAATATCGACGATGCAGAACTTTTGTGAACCTTGAATAACAACAATCAGCCAACAAAAATAAGCAGGCAAAAAAACATAAAAAAAAAACTTACGCTGGTATGAAGAAGAAGAAAGAAGAAGCAATGAACTTGAAGAAGAAGAAGAAAGAAAGCAAAAGATGTGTTTGAAGAAAGATAACAGGAGAAGAAAAAATCAAATACCTCCACCAAATGCAATGCCTTGAAGAAGAAGCCTCCGATTGTCAGCAAACATCAATCACCATTTACTGCTTTCAGCGGGAAAAAAAGAAAACTCAAAATACTAAATTACCCTCAATTTGAGACAGGTGTCAATTAGTTACGATGTTTATCTCAATAAATTACCTACACTAAGAATTTCTTAGATATATAGTAGATGTAGCACTCATTACAATATCATATGCTTCTCATTAGTTGTGGAGGGTTGCCATGACCACCAAAATGCTGCTCAAACTGACGCATAACCTTTTCGGTGATTTGTTCTATCAACCGTTGTGTTAGTTTTTCTTCATACTTAGCACTATGTGTCGATGAAGATTGACTAAAGGAGCCACCAAAATATTGGCGAATGCCGACTTCTAATCCAACAACACGCACACGCACACGTCCAATTGCAATAGCAAGAATATCATGACAACCTTATGGAATGAAAGTACCTTCAGAGCTCTGCTCAACTAAGGAGTCCTACAATATAACAAAACAAAATTAAGAGAAAATCGGTATAAAATGATATTAATGTTTAAAGTAAAGTTAACTCTTACAATTTTTTAGAGATTTCTCGTGCAATTTCAGAAGTGTAGGTGCCCGATGATCGTAGGCGGGCTAACTTCCACTTTTGATGATGAGATGATGGTGAAGGAGGCGCAAGACAATCATCTTCAGAAGGTGAGGGCCTAGACTTTTCTTTTTCCTTCAATATCTTTTCTTCAAGCTTTCTATACTCACCATAAGACAATACGTGTGGGTTTTTATTTTGTTTACTTATTGCTCGGGCTTTTGTCCTCTTTTCCTTTAACATATAATTCATTTTATGAATTAGTTCAACTTGTACACAATTTCAACAAATTTTCGAATTCAAGTAAACTAACCTTCCATCCCTCAGATGTACGAGACTCAACAAATTGACACCAAGTGTCTTCATCAATTGCCTTGTATAGCTCACGTGGATCTTCATTCTTTTTAGATCCATAGATATACCTAGACGTCAGTTTTGTCTTAAAACCACAAAAATCTTCGGCGACCGCTGACAAACATCTATGTTTAAGTGTCGCCACAGCAGTCGCCACATTTGGAATATCAAATGTCATATGTAATAAAGAAAATGAACATCAATAAGTGCTTTACCAATATCATAAAAATATAAATTAAAAAAATTATGTGACATAATTTACCATTATATCCTGCCATATCATGTTCCATTGAACTTTAGATACATGATCGAAACTAGGAGTAAGGATGGATATTTTGTCACGTGCTAGTACTCCTAAATAGCTTATGAAGAGGTCTCCATTACAACCTAAAGCTTGACCAGTGACGACCTCAATAATGACATGAGTCTTCTTACCTTTAGCTTTTCTCAATAAGAGCTTCCTCAATCTAGTGGTTGCTCTGGTGGTTCTCTTTTTGGGCACTTCATCCTCCGATGATGAAGTTCGATGGTCAGCCATATATTTGTTGTTAAAAGAAAAAAAAAATACAAAAGATTAATAACAAATATTTAAAATAACAAATATCATATTATTTAACAAAACTCGTTAATTTATACAAAAAATTCAGATTCATACATAAAGTTATGGATTGGTCATATGTATATTCCTTCATCGTGATCTTCCCGAATTGCCTGTACAACGTCAAGTACTGGGGCCTTATCAAAATTTATCGTTATTTTAAATGGATGAGTGTCAGCAATATGAAGGTTACTCAAATTCTCTTCATTAACATCAATTTGTCTCTTGCCATGAAGAACAACAAACCAATGTTCAGTTGCAGGATCTTTTACATAAAACACTTGAGATGGTTGATGTGCCATGATAAAAGGCTCGTCTCGATAACCCACCTTTCAAAAATCAATTAGAGCCATACCCAATTCATCGATTTTGACACCAGTCTTATTATCAATCCACTTACATTTGAATAGTGGAATAGTGAACATAGTATACTCAACCTCCCATATCTCTTTTATTACACCATAGTACGTCATTGACCCAATTACCGAATTTTGATCTTTGAATGTGGAAAATTGCAGCGACTCAGCTTCAAGACTCGCTCCATTATTTTGTACTGTGCTTTTATCATCCAAAGACTTTGTGTAGAATGTGCAATTATTAATTTCATAACATGTACAAGTTACGACATCAAATTTCAATCCATTTGCTAGCCACATCAAAGTCTTAGAAGATTGTGAATCTCTCAAAACCTCATATTTAAACCAAGGCATGAACATTTTGTTATGCTCCATCAATTGCCATTTCTCTAATTGTCTCGGATGTTGTTTCTTTACAATGGCTTTATGTGCAGATAAGTAAGGGATCACCTCATCAGTGTTGTTCAATATGTATAGATGTGCTTGCAATAGTTCTACACGATCTTTGGTTACCACATTCACACCCCAGATGTTGTTACTTATAAAACACTTGTTCAACCATGATCTAGGAGTAACTCATATCGGATTTTCTTTTGTCATGTAATTTGAACAAAAATTGATACTTTCTTCTGCAATATACCTTTCAATCATTGAAGCTTCTGGACGATATTGATTTTTCACGTACCCTTTCAAAATCTTAATATAGTGTTCAATAGGATACATCCATCTTAAGTATATTGGCCCACAGAACTTGATTTCTCTTACTAAATGAACAAGCAAATGTACCATAACATCAAAAAAGGATGGAGGGAAAAACATCTCCAGCTGACACAAGATGATAGCAATCTCACTTTGAAGGTCATCTAACTTTAAAGGATCGATGACTTTACTACAAATTGAAGAGAAAAATGAACACAAACGAGTTATAGTTTGTCGAACATTTTTTGGTAAAATTCCACGAATAGCCACCGGTAACAATTGTTGCATTAAGACGTGACAATCATGAGACTTTAGGCCAACAAGCTTCAAATCCTGCATTGACACTAAATTCTTAATATTTGAAGAGTATCCTTGTGGTACCTTGACACTCTTTAAACAAAGGCAAAAACTTATCTTTTCTTGTCTAGACATAGTGTAACATACGGAAGGCAAATAAGTACACTTACCAACCTCCCTTGGAATTGGGTCTTCTGGCTCTATTCCACACCCCTCTTGGAATTGCGTCTTCTAGCTCTGTTCTGCACCCCTTCTTTTTACTAATTTTCACCCCCAATATCACTTAACCTCCACTCAACCAGACTTTACCACGTGGCAATCCTCCACTTACTAAAATAACCAATTAAAGTTTGCCACGTCCTCAATCCTCCACTCACTAACATAACCACTTACAATTTGCCACGTCATCAATCCTCCACTTACTAAAATACCCAACCAAAATATGACACCTCATCATCTTCTCTCATTCACACCATCAAAAACCCTAACCCTAATTTCTTCTCCTCTTTCACCCTCACCATGCCGCAACTACCGTGCCTAAGGCCAGCCGTCATCGCACTGTGTAACATCCCTAAGGAATATTACTTAAAAAAAATAATAAAGGAAATAAATTATATCAAAAGTCATCTCGATGATAATCCCAACGCGGGAAAATTTAAATTTATGAAAACATGCGCCAAAACTCATAACTTAAACATTAAAGTGTTACAAGTTCCCAAGATTTGTGTTTGTAAATAAAAGCATGATAAAGTACATATGAGAAAAACCCTAGCTCTACTCCCAAAGCTAGCCCTCACTCTGTCGCCTGGACATCCTCAGCACCACCTATATCAACATCTGCTCTCGTGTAACGAATCACACGATCATCGCCATACACACACAGAAAGGGTGAGCTGAGAAAATTAAAATAACAGATATATAATACATAAGATAAATTATACACCCATCTTGTTTAATCTACATGGTTCTTGGCCAAGACCTTAACCCCAAGGCTTTGTAGCCTTAAAATCACACAACAGGTTAGCCTTGGACTCGGGAATATGATGCTCACACGAACCTGCCCGCTCGTGGTCCTGCTCTACGAACCTCCCCGCTCATAGTCCTACTCTACGGACCTGCCCACCCGTAGTCCAACACATGTGATCCACCAGCCCTGTACCTCCCCGCACGTGGCATCTCTCAACTGTGAGCACGGAACATATGAACCTACCTCGCTCGTATCCCCACGTGAGAGTAACTGGATATGAACCTCCCCGCTCATATCATCACATGTTAACCACCATCCATGAACCTACCCGCTCATGGCATAGCATCTCTTGACCCAAGTGTAGTGTCAGTGCTCAAACAACACTCAAAACAACCAAAGGACAACAACATTTCCACCTGGCACGGCCCACACGCCGCCAGGGAAAATTGCCCAGACCGCCTGACGGTACCCCCTCACCGCCAGGCACCAGCGTTCTTCCAGAGCCATTGTTTTCCAGTTACCGCCTGGCGGAGCTCGATGTGCCGCCAAGCGCTCCTCAGTACAGCGCTCTCCCATGTTAAACCTATTGCCTGACAGTTATCAGTATACCGCCAGGCGCCATACCAGAACAATACTTTACTGATTTATGGCACCTTAGTTAATCCAATTTACTACACAACTCACTTACATGGACCAAATAGAGACTCCAATATCGAATCCTCATTATGGTTAGTCTACAACTATCATATGTAATCAAATACCTATACTTTACAATGATCAATCCATCAGATTCAAGTTTCCTCAATTAATAAGAACATTATCATAAAATAGCAACTTCACCCACCCTATGAAAACAGCTAGCACCTCACTACCTGAAATCACACCCCTAAATATACCACATACTTTTGTTGACTCCACGGTCACGTACTTCTCTCTTACCCAATTCATATGCTTATTCCCTCTTTTTGCATTCTTTCATCCTTCCGTCTTTCTTAACTATCATACCAAGACCTAGAATTTCCTAATCCCAACTCTTGCTCAAATTTTCACCTATTCGATCTGCAATCCATCCTACATTTCCCTTATATTTTTCTTATGTTTTATTCTCCGTCAGATGCACTCTAGATTTCCCAAAACCACTCTGATAAAACACTGTCACCTGGCGGCCAATTATCTGCCACCAAGCGGTGCATCAGATCATGGGTACCATACCCAGATTTCTGCACCCGCGCTCAACACCAAAATGCCAGAATTTGATTCCTCTTTGACTTCTAACAACACACCATCAGTTTTACGTAATTTATTAGACCCGCTCTCAATCATATCACTCATTGTATCCCATCAAATTTCCAGACACATCATTATATACACAATTCAATAACCATTGAATTCCTTCCTTTAACTCACAATTCCTCTCTTCTCTACCCCAATGACAATTCAACTCGTGCCAACATTAGGAATATCATGGTCTTTTACAACCTCGCAGTTATAGCAGTTAATGCCAATCAACACAATACAACTTACACCACATTTCAATCAAATAGTGTCAACACAACATACATCGCTTGGCGGCTCAATCTCACCGCTAGGCAGTTCATAGCAGAAAAAACGTTTTTTTTTGTCAAACAGATGTGCCGCCTGGCGGCACCTTCATGCCTGCCAGGCGGTTTCTGGGTGAGAACCCAAAATTTTCGTGAAAACAGCGTCAGACAGAAAAAAACTCATACATTTATACATGGCAGTACATAATCAATCGATTAAGAAATATAAACACAGTAAACAACTCCCCTAACCTGGAATTCCTTGCTAAAACACGAATTCTTGATGTAGCTCTAATCCAAAAGCTTTCTTAGCCCCCTCTTGCACGTCCAATACATTATCCAGCCTCTCCACCCCTTTACAATCGGTATTACCCTTCTGAAAACTCAGTATCCAACCCTTGCACGCAATTGCAGTACCCTTTGCCTCTCCAATTAGCCTTTTCTCTCTCACTTACTACCCAATTAAGTGTGCTTAATGCTAAAAACGAAAATACCTTAAGCATCTTGTTAATGACTACTCATGACCCATTATTGGATGGTTTCTAACCCATTAGACTACCTCCCTATGCAGCTAGGGTTTCTACCTCCCTTCAATACCATGCAACCAAAAATTTGCCAAAAAGAAAATTAGTTTTGTTCTTAATAAGGGTTGAACCCACAATCAATCAATTAACAAGTCAAGTACATAACCAACTCAACCAATTCACATTTATGATAACTCCTACAAATTTAGGAATTTACCATCACGTCAAGCATTCAATATGTAACAAAAATGCATAATTTTAAATAACATCCAAACGGCACACATAGGACTCGAACCCAAGTCCTCATACACAAATTAAGTACTCTCAACCATTTGAGCTAGTACTCTTCCACGTCATAGTCCCACACATTAATTGCTTTAAACGTTTCTATTACCCGCCATAATTAAATAATTATTTAAATAACTATTTAATTTTTCTCGGGTCTTACACACTGCCATCAGCTTCCTCATCCGCGCTTGCAACTCGCTAGGACAACCTTCTTTCTGTCGCACCACCATCGAGGTCATCTGTCGTAGACCAAACGGCCTCCATTTCCTCTTCGTCGCACCTCCCTCTCCCTCTGTCATTCACGTTACCGGAAAACCTCCTTGATGCGGCACTTGAGCTTGCAAAGCCTTCATGCTCCGTGTCTGCAACTCGCCGAAGCAACCCAAAACCACCGACAACATCGCATCAATGCGCACCAGCACCTGCGACAACCTCCATTGATGGAGCACGAGACCTTGAAGCACGCATCAGCACCTACATGCGCGTCACACCTTTTTCCTCGCAGGAACGGCCGTGCTCGACGCTGTAGCCACACGAAACCACCACATTTGCACATATGCTCGATGTCTGCTTTGCAACATGGTGGTTCGTCAAGGCGGCCTGGTTTCGTAATGTAGACAACCTCTGGTTTGGGTTTTGCAGGTCTCGCTTCGTGTTAGAGCTTCTGATTATGGTTTCATCTACAGGTAACGGATTCGTAGCGGTGGTTGCATCTTCTCGTGACGGTGGAGGCGACAGTGGCTCAGGCGCGATGTGTAGTGTTCTTCACACGAGGGTTTCACACCTACATTTCGCTGGTTTTGGTTTTCTGTAGGTGGTGCACACTGTTCCTAGCGATTTTGGTTGTGTGTTTACGGTGGTTGCCAATATGGTTGTCGCTGATTTCGACGATGGTGTCACAATGACAGAAGGAACAGGTCGGACTCTGTTGCTCTATGGCTTCGGTTCTAGAGACCCGAGGCAGAAAAATGAATTTATGGCTTTGGTTCTAGAGACCCGAGGTCAAAAGCCACCCCTTTTGGCCTCGCCCCAATATGCCTCGGTTCTAGAACCGAGGTAGAATACAAAAAACAACCGGAGCCAAAAACCCTTACTGCACTAGTGCTACTTTCAAAGTGGGCCCATCCTTTTCTAACCCACCTTTATCTTCATTGTTGATTTTCTCCTTGTACCATAATAAGCCACACTTTAGACATTTTTTCAATCCTTCAAATTCTTTCCAATAGAGTATGCAATCATTAGGACATGCATGTATCCATTTATACTCCATACCCATCGGACAAAGAATTTTCTTAGCATCATAGTTGCGAGTGGGTAGTGTATTTCCATCTTGAAGCATTTCATTCAACAACACCAACAATTATGTGAAACTCTTATCGGTCCATCCATTAGTCGCCTTCAAATTCATCAATCTTAACACCGCTGATAACCTTGTGAACTTAGTTGAACCAACATACAATGGAGTCTCTGAATCAGTAGACAATGTCTCATACACATGCGTTTGGGCAAAAGCTTCAGCACCAACATCACGGATCATGTCCTCTAATTTGTCTTCTTCACGTCGATCTTCCATGATGAAATCCACAACATTTTCAGTTGGGGAGACAGTTGGGAAGTCTATTAATTCGTCGTGCCATGTCCATATTGTATAACTTGGAAGAAAACCATCACAGATAAGATGTTCCCTAATTGCGGTTGCATTCAACTTTCTTGCGTTCAAACAGTTCACACAAGGACATCTAAACTTCACTTCATCATCACTTCTACCTTCATGACGTTGCACAAATTGTATAAATTTTTCTACTCCTTTCTCATACTCAACATTGATGTGTGGTGAGTAAATTGTGTGAACAATTTCAGTAATCTTTACATGAATGATCACCTCGCTTTTGTATTTAAGGTGTGACTCTATCTCATTCAAGAAGATTCACTTCTTCTAGTTTATTGGTACATATTAATTTTAAAACACATATCTAAAATTTCACGAAATTTTGCCAACATTTCGCATTGGTCTTTAGGTTACACGAAATGCAAGTGATCAATATAAAACACAATTGACAAATATTCATGAATATTGAGATATGTATATTAAAATAGACAAATGCACTAATAAACTATTAAAAAGTGATTAATCTTCTTAAACTGTCCAACCGGATAATTCAAGATTGAATACATTTAAATTATTTATAATGTCTCCTTTTAAAAAAATACATCTTATTTCAATAAAAACAACTTGGAGACAATAAATAATTTTCGTATTCAATCTCAAACGAGAAACTAAAGCTAACTCCATGTAACAACAATCTTAAATAAACAAAATAAATCAATTTATTAAAGCATACATAATTAAGTAAACATACAACAACATACATTTATTTTAGCATGTAACATACAAAAAATAAATAATATACTCAAAACTAACTTATGAAATTTGGAAAAGCAAGCAAAATTGATAATTTTTCATATACCATAATTTTGCATAATTTCAAAAAGCAAAGAAAGTATATTGCATAGTTCATCATCATCATTCCCATCTTTAAAAGCAAAGTATTTAATTTCTATCAAGCTTTACAAGCTTCAAAAAATTGACAAACTTAATTTCTATCAAAATACAAACCCACTTTCTATCATAAATCATCAAACTCAAATTCAACTATGAAAACTCAACAACATACAAAAAAAAAACACAAAACTGCGTCATTATTTTTGAATTCTGCCAATTATAGGCTTCGGGTGAAGAAGCCCGCTGCAGTAACACTTATATGTCTCGGTTCAGTGGGACCCGAGGCATAAAACTACGTCATTATTTTTGAATTTTAAAAAAGCGGGAACGTTAGAATTTTTTGATTGTATTACTGCCTCAGTTGGAAATATAACCGAGGCATAAACACTCATAGGCCTCAATTCTTATGTAAACTGAGGCATAAAAGTTGTTTTAAATCACAAAAATGCCACTGCGTCTCTATCTACCTCGTTTGCGAGAGAACCGAGGCATATAGGGCATTGTCTAAACATGAAACTGCACTAGTGATAATTTGGCAAAACACTGAAAAACCAACAAAATAGACATATGTCAGCATGTCAATAAACGGTATTTTCGTATATTCATTGGTAGTTTTGTAACATCCCATTTAAATAATAACATAATTAAATGAAATCTTACACCGGATAATATAAAGAGCCAAGCTGCGGAGTATAAGGTCACTCCTTACAATTATCCAAGGTACTTAAAAGAAAATACTAAAGTTCACTACAATGCCTACAACCCAAAAGGAGTAAGAGATAGCCAGTATTCGAAATAAAGCCTTAGGGACAATACAATACACGGGCCTTAGCCCTAAAGAAAAGCCCAAATAAAACGTGAAGTCCAGCCC
>Ga0214545_1001611_pt1 | contig 42521 bp, 30 predicted proteins | sample CNSS4metaG_FD_160064 | JGI IMG/M metagenome (GOLD analysis project Ga0214545, IMG submission 160064) | Root nodule microbial communities from cowpea collected in UCLA plant growth center, Los Angeles, California, USA - CNSS4 | ecosystem: Host-associated > Plants > Roots > Nodule | place: USA... | reverse complement strand
ACAAGCGAATGGTGATTCCGCTGCTTAGCCATCTGGGCTGGAGTTTTTCTTGTGTTTTATTTAGGGCTATGGCCCATGTATCTCTTTCCGTATTTCTACGCTACATTCTACGTTGTATTCGTATTCAACTTTCCTTGGCATCGTGGTGTACCCGAATTTTGTCGGGGTTGCGTTAAGGCCCCCAGGACTACGCTACAGTACTTATATTGTGTGACGTTTTCCTTTAATTTCGCTTAATAATTAAATAGGACGTTACAATTTTTTCTAAAAAAATATCTAGATCAAATTCGTATAACAATTTATCTAAAATTAAAATGTCTTGTGAGAAATTTTAAAAAGAGCAAAGGGAATCAACATTAATTATGGCTGACAAAGAAAAAACATTAATTCTGAATCAAAATATATAAAAAATTGTAGTGCAACCAATTTACATAGTTCTGCTTCAGCATAAAATATCAAAAAGTTGTATATGGCATTCACATTCTACATCAATCGATTTAAAATTACTTTCAACACCCATGCTTAGTATTGGTTTAGAAAGTGTGTTAATGATAGGATTTCTTACCATATTAGTGATTATGTGAAACCAAAAGCAAAAGTTATGGAATTTGGCAAGGAATTTTGGGTCATGATAGAATAAATTTAGAAAATTCGTGGCATTAGAAGACAGAGATTAAGAAGAGATTGCAAAGTGAAAAAGTGAGAAAAAGAAAAATAATGATGTAGTACATATAATTATTTTTTAATAATATGAGAGAATTTGGGAAAAGCTAAAAGGGAAGAATTTGATATTTAGTGATAAATCATGAACTTTAATTTTTATGTATTTAAAAAATTTAAGAGAGTTGATTATATGAATTGTGTTATATTTTATATGATGATAAATAAATTGATTAGTGTATGAAATTAACTTATATGTTTTTGGAAAAAAGTTATTTATATGGAAAGAATGGACATTTATCTTAGAATAAACGATGTAAGAGATTTGTAGAGATTGAGAGAATGTAACAAAAAGTAGTTAAGAAGATAGTCGTAATCAATATGTGTATGCTTCATGGGTAACAGAAAAGTGATAAATAATGTGAGAGGAGTTAATTATCAAAATAAACAATTCTAACACTGAAAATTGGTGTATACCTGGTAACTTTAATGGTGCTAGAATGACTTCATGAGCTACAAAAAGTGAGAAGGAGAGAAACACTAGACATCCTTTTGGTGGGAAGAAAATTTCATATGCTTTAAATTGTCATATGCTACAAAAAAATAGTAATCATAGGATCCATTATTAAAGGAATTGTTAGAGGTGTGACAAGAGAGTATACAAGAGTTTTCGAATGTATAACTACCAATCAAGTTGAATGCGTCTTACAAGAGTTGCAAAAAGGGATTTGTAGTCTACACTTTAGTGGTGGAGCCATGGTCTCTCAAATAATTAGAGTTCAATAACCAACTTTGAGAAAAAATTGTGTGCAATTTGTGAATAAATTCTTAAATTGTCAACAACATGAACCTCACACACTCGACATCAAAAGAACTACATTATATCATCTTACATTGGTCCTTCACTCACATGGGACATTGGCTCCTTATCTTTAGCAAAAGGATAGTGTTGGTTCCTCCTGGTGGTTATAATAGATTAACTGATTAAGTGGATCAAGATCGAACCCCTTCCAATGATAGCAACTCAAGGTGTACTTGTTTTCACGTTTCAAAACCCAAACATCATTGAAAGTCACACCAAATGTTTGACATTTTTCTTTTATGTTTCATTCAGTACAAAATGCCGATTGATTTCAAAGCAATATCATGATGCTTTTCCATTCAATGCGATTTTTTGTTTCATTCAAAGAAATTTACTTTTTTTTTAACTACAATCCAAACATACTATCAATAGGTTCATAAGTTTGTTTGGAAGATCATATGTTGATTTGAAGTCCCTCACATGATTATAATAGATAATGGAAATTAAATGAAAAAAATCTTAAGAGCTTCAAAGCCTCAATATTTGACATATGATGAGCTTAGTTGAATATCATCAAACCAACGAATAAGTTCAAATGAAATTTGTTTAAAGAGTTACTTCAAGTACTATGGACATACAAATGCACTACACAATCGACAACCTAACATACTCCCTATAAACATGCGAATTGGATGTCAAACTATCAATAAAAGATGTTCGACCTAAACCTTAATGACTAGTGCATGCAACAAAATTGTATTTTGTATTTTAGCTAAAATATTAGGTAAGAAAATGTATGTAAACAAAGATTTGCTCAAATATAACTCAAAACGCAAATCAAGAAATATCCATGAACATGACTTAATACGATGATTAAAAAACGAAGTACATAAAGAGAAGATTAAAGAAAATTTTCAATTGAATTTTCTAAGACCATTTCAATCATCAAGAACATACATAATGGAGCATATTAGCTAGAAACTTAAGTGAAGAAGTCATTCCTCGAACATAGAATGCAAGTCATCTCAAGTTTTACTACAATTAGAAATGTAAGAGTATTCACCATTTTCTTACCATCAATCTTCTTTGTTAAGGGAGATTTTAATGTAACACAATCAATTAAATACATTATATCAAGACGTGTTTCTACTATTTTGTCTATGAAAAGACGTATTCTTACTCTAGGACTCTTGAGTTGTAATAGTAATCCCTCCTCAATTAACATTTTGGTTTAGGATGTTTCACTTTGCAAAAGTAATTCCTCCAATGTACAACTTAAAATATTATTGTACAAATAAAAGTAAACTTTGCAACATTCATTTAAACTATCAAGAAACCTTCCTTGTGTTGATCTAAGACATTCATATTAACTTTTTTTTCTCCTTATTTTTTTTTCCTTCTCAATTAAGACAAAAGCATCAGTTCATTGTGGGTGGTTTTGTTTAACCAAGTGAACTGATTCTTAATAGTTGAAAAATGTGGTTACCAACATCAGGAGAAGGAATGGAAATGGCGTTGACGACATCGCGGAGGCTATCCATAGGATGGTGGACGCGATGCAACCACTCGTAGCAGCGCAGCCCAGAGTAGTGATCGTGCCAATCAGGTTGCCAATTGTGGAGGATTTCCTACGACACAAGCCCGTAGAGTTCATTGGCAAAGCTTCTCCTGATGAAGCAGATGCATGGCTCCACAAGTGTGAGAAAATTTTCAGGATGATGAGCTGCGGTGATGAGCAGAAACTCATGTTTGCCACTTACTTTGCTGAATGATGACGCAGAGAACTGGTGGGCGGGAATGCAACAACAAATGCAGACTCAGGAAGAACAGGTGAACTGGGCTAACTTCAAGCCTCGTTTCCTGGAGAAATATTTCCCTGATACAGCTTAGCAGGACAAGGAAGTTGAATTCCTGGCACTACAACAAGGAAACATGACGGTGTAGAAATATGTGAACAAGTTTGAGCATCTGGCGAGGCACTACTCACAAGCCATTACTGAAGAATAGCGATGTCTAAAGTTTGAGCGAGGACTCAAACATGAGCTAAAGAAGGTGATAACGCCTTTGAGGGAGAGAAGATTCTCAGCCTTGGTAGAACAGACAAAGAGTGTTGAGCACCTAGAGAAGGGCCCTGGTCTAGTTAGTCGACATCAGAAGAATGTTGCAGAAGCTAGGCAGATGAAGAAGCCATACAGCCGACCACCTACCACCCCTGGAAATTTTAAATGTTTTCAATACGGTGGAGTGCATCTGAAGAGGCATTGCCCACAACTGAAATATCAAACTAGCGGACAGGGAAGTAGTCGCCAATGCTTCATATGTGATCAGGTAGGGCATTTTGCTAATCAATGCCCAGATAAGAAGACAACTGGGCCGAAGAAACCATCAACCTTTTCATCCGAGAGACCTAGAGATGCTAGAAGGGCCTTTGCAATGACCACTACAGAAGCGACTCAATCAGGTAATCTCATACTACAACCTGCTTACTTATGGGCCATAAAGTACTTGTATTGTTTGATTCTGGAGCAACACATTCGTTCATTTTTGATGCATGTGTGGTGAAATTGAGCTTAGAGAAAAGTGACTTGGGTTGTGAGTTGCTAGTTTCAACTCCATATGCGGGTCAAGTAGCTACCAGTTCAGTTTGTGTTGGATGTTCGATTGAAGTGGCAGGTCGTAGATTCAAAGTGAACTTGGTGTGCTTGCCTTTGGAGGGATTGGATGTTATACTAGGAATTGACTGGTTGTCTAACAACCACGTCATGATTGATTATGGACGGTGCAATTTGGTATTTCCAGAACATGAAGGGTTGGAGTTAATCTAAACTCAGGAAGTCTTGAAGGAGCTGCGAAGAGGAGCCACATGTTTTATGGTGATGGCCAAATCAGAAAACAAAAGTGCATCAGAGATGATCCAAAACATACCGATGGTCGATGAATATGTGGATGTTTTTCTGGATGAAGTATTAGGATCGAGACATTGACTTCACCATTGATCTGATTCTTGGTGCAAGTCCAGTGTCAATGACCCCATGCAAAATGGCACCTGCAGATATGGCAGAACTCAAGAAACAAATTGAGGATCTGTTTGAAAAGAGGTTCATCCGACCAAGTGCATCACCGTGGGGAGCCCCGATGTTATTAGTGAAGAAAAAAGATGGAAGTTCGCGACTTTGTGTGGATTATAGGCAGCTGAATAAATTGACCATCAAGAACAAGTATCTGCTGCTAAGGATCGAAAATTTGCTAGATCAGTTGAAGGGAGCAGAGATGTTCTCCAAAATAGATGACGTGCAAAAGACAGTATTCAGATCAAGATACGACCATTATGAATATCTTGTGATGTCATTTGGAGTGACGAATGCACCAACAATATTCATTGATTACATGATTAGAATTTTCTGACCCTGGTTGGATAAGTTTGTCGTTATCTTCATTGACGACATTCTTATCTATTCGAGGACTAGGGAGGAACATGCTAATCATCTGAGAGTGGTATTGGAGATACTCAATGAGCATTAATTGTATGAGAAGCTGTCTAAGTGCGAGTTTTGGCTAGAAGAGGTACAATTTCTCATACATGTAATCTTAGCCAAACGTATCGCAGTGGATTCGGCTAAAATAGAAATCGTGCTGAAGTGGGAATGACCTAAGACCGTAACTGAAGTGAGAAGTTTCTTGGGTCTGGCAGGTTACTACAAAAGGTTTGTGGAGGAATTTTCAAAGAAGGTGAGTCCATTAACGCAACTCACACGGAAAGATCAGCCGTTCTCCTAGACGGATAAGTGTGAAGAATGCTTTAAGGGTATGAAGAGGTGTTTGACTACCACCTCAGTACTTGTGATTCCAGGCATTGCTAGAAGATTTAAGGTGTACTGTGACACCTCTTATCAAGGATTGGGGTGTGTACTGATGCAAGAAAGGGGGTCAGTGTCGTATGCTTCTCGACAATTGAAGGTACATGAGAAGAATTACCCAACTCGTGTCTTGGAGCTAACAGCTATCGTGTTTGCTCTTAAGTCGTGGAGGCATTATCTTTATGGCTCCCAATTTCAAGTATTCAGTGATCATAAAAGCCTGAAGTACTTGTTTGATCAGAAGAAGCTGAATATGAGACAGCGAAGGTGGATGGAGTACCTAAAGGATTATGACTTTGAATTGCTCTATCACCGAGGCAAGGCGAATGTTGTAGCTGACGCATTAAGCAGGAAGAAAGTGCAGATGTGGTGCATGATGGTGAAAAAAGTTGGAGTTAATTGAGAAATTCTGAGACATGAATTTAGGAATGCAGTTAGAACAAGATTTCATTCAGTGTAGTCTATTAAAGGTCACCAATGAATTTTTGGAAGAAATCAGAGTGGCACAGGAAAGTGACATGGAGTTACAACAGTATGCGGAATGGCTAGGAACAGAAAAAAGGGAAGGATTATCAGAAAGGGGCGTGTGTGTATTGAGAGGACTAATATTCAGGAGGTAGATTCTGGAGGAAAGTCATAAGATTCGTCTTAGCATACATCCAGGTATGACTAAGATGTATAAAGATTTGAAGGAGTCATTTTGGTGGAACGGAGTGAAGACGAATGTGGCAGACTTTGTTGCTCAATGTTTGGTATGTCAAAAGGCCAAAATTGAACATCAAAGACTAGGAGGTACATTGCAACCATTGGACATACATCATGAAAGTGGGACAATATATAGGTGGATTTCATGATGCATCTACCGAGATCGACGAAGGGTCATGATTCAGTTTGGGTAATTGTAGACAGACTAACGAAGTGTGCACATTTCCTGCCTATGAATCAGAAGTGGTCGATGGACAAGTTAGCAGAATTATATGTGCGAAAAGTGGTGAGACTACACGGAGTGCCAAAAAGCATAGTGTCAGATCGGGATCCTAGATTCACCTTACGTGCCTCCGTGCACACTATCACTCTGAATATATTCTCGCATTCTCAACACCATGTGTTTGCCTCATCTGGGGTGCCTTTCCCATTGAATTTCGCCGACTTATGACGCATGAAGTCTTCCATGGTCACAGGTCTAACAGGTGGGATCATGGATCTCAGTGGTGCTACCACAGGCTGCATCGCATCCACCATCCTATGGATTGCGTTAGCAATCTCATTAGCCCCAGCGGTATTTCTACACCTTCTGTTTGTCATTACCTGTGCACGCCACATATTCCAGCTGTTAAAATCAAACAGCTAAAGATTAAAATAAATACTATCAGGTTCTAACAATCAAACACACATCACATAATTTCGCACAATAAACGGTCAGCTCACTCTCCAATTTTTCCAAAAAAATCAAAACATTTGCTCTGATACCAAATGTAAGATCCCTAAGGAATATTACTTAAATAAATAATAAAAGAAAATATTTAATATTAAAAGTCGCAATATTATTAATTACAAACGCGGGAAAAATTTAAATTATGAAAACACACGCCAAAAACTTATAACATAAATAATAAACGTGAGCACCTGTATCAACATCTCCTAGCTCTAATCCCCAAGCTAGCCCTCACTCCGTCGCCTAAGCATCTTCAGCATCACCTGTATCAACATCTGCTCCCGTGTAACAAATCACACGATCATCGTCATACACAAACAGAAAGGGTGAGCTGAGAAAATAAAAATCACATGTATAAATCATGCAAGATAAGTCATACACCCATCTTGTTCAATCTACTTAGTTCTTGGCCAAGACCTTAACCCCAAGGCTTCATAGCCTTCAAATCACCCAAATGGTTAGCCTTGGACTCGGGAATATGAAGCTTCCACGAACCTGCCCGCTCGTGGTTCTACCTCTACGAACCTCCCCGCTCGTAGTCCTACTCTATGAACCTCCCCGCTCGTCGTCCTGCTCTACGGACCTGCCCGCCCGTAGTCCAACACATGTGATCCACCAGCCCCGTACCTCCCTGCACGTGCCATCTCTCAAACGTGAGCACGGAACATACGAACCTACCTCGCTCGTATCCCTACGTGCGAGTAACTGGATATGAACCTCCCCGCTCATATCATCACATGTTATCCACTATCCATGAACCTACCCGCTCATGGCACAACATCTCCCGATCCAAGCATAGAATCATTGCTTAAACAACACACAACGAACCATGGACAACAACATTTTCACCTAGCGTAACCTACACGCCACCAGGCAAAATCAATTTAGACCGCCTGGTGGTACCTGCTCACCGCCAGGCGCTAGTGCCCACCCAGCCCCATTGTTTTTCAGTCACCGCCTGGCGAGACATATCTTGCCGCCAGGCGCTACACGGTGCATGGACCTCTAACGCTAGTCTTATCGCCTGGCGCACATGTTCAAGTCGCCAGGCGCCATCACAGTAGCGATGTTCCACTGGTTTTTAGCACCCAACACAACTTGGCTTAGTACCAAAGCCATCCCAGCAGTCCATAATTCACTTATGCACTTAATGTTACCTTCTTGATCATTCACAACCCCCATATGGTTCTTGTATCTATTACTCACAATTGATAAGTCCCCTAAACAAGGCCTATACCTTTACCAAATATTTCAACATTTCATAATCTCTCAATCAAGTTCATAGCTAAACCCCAACCCAATGCCTTGAAATCAACAACTTGCTACCCCTGCTCCACAACAATTCCAAACAATTTCTCATCACTTACCCTCCACTTAAATTCCACCATTCCTATAAACTCCTGAATCTACTATATTAACATCTCCCAAGGTTCCTAATCCACAATTCAAGTAAATCATACCTTCCCAGCCTCTATAGCCCCAATTACTACTATCCATCATTCTGTTTAGGTTCTAGACTCGACTTACCTACCACATACAACTAATAGAATCATAACATCTTATCCTTTATATTGCCACATTTGATGTATTACAACGTGAGCATACTATTTTTATTTTTTCCCAATTTCACATCATTGTCCAATATATTTCCAATCATCAAGACTCTCTCTTCCTCTCAGCAACCCCCAACACAACACCCAAACTGGGTCTGCCCCCACATCCTCACCTGGCGGCATATCAGTTCCTTACCAGAAACTTGCGTTTTTGCACTCACCTAAAATCTGGCTTTCACAGAATTTGATCGAACCCCAGATTTAAAAGAACATAATAAATCTCTCATAATTTGTCAATTCAATTCCCAATCTTACTATACATTACTCACCATAGCATTACCACATACATCAATATAAATCCAACCCCAACATACAATAATTTCCTGGGTTCATATCACCATTTATCTCAACTTTATTTTCCGCAGTAATGTAAAATTACACAAACAGTGGAATCATCATGGTATTTTGCAACTACACAATTATATAATTTTATTAAAAGACCAATACATGAGGAATTACCCAAAATGGCAATAAAACAGTGTTAGAACATCACGCATCGCTTGGCGGTTTAGGCTCGTCGCCAGGCAGTTCATACCAGAACCCCAAAAATGGGAACAAAACTGACGTGTCGCCTGGCGGCACATGCTTGCCCGCCAGGCGGTTTCTGGGCAGAACCCAGAATTGTGCAGAAACAGCATCAGAAAGAGGGAAAGTTCATGCACTTTTCACATAGCAGTATATTATCATACAATCATGGGATAAACACACAATAAACAACTCCCTTAACCTCTGATCCTCGCTCCAAATTTCAATTGAACGTGCCTCTAACCCAAAAATCACCCATTGTCCTTTGCTTGCACTCTAACAATGGTTTGCACTCCAACTCCTTGCTCTACACAGTGCGAATTGCTTCTAAAAAGCTTCTGCCAAACCCTCACACGTAACTCCCAGCCTCTTTTCTCTAATTCCTTTTCCTCTCTCACAATTACTCTCTCCTAATTACCCCTTAATGCCTCAAAACGAATTTTTAATAAAAAAAATAGATTAAGGCTAATCAATGATTAATTATCCAAGTGTTTTCCAATCCTTAGGTTACCTCTCTATTGGCTGCTAGGGTTTCTAACCCTTTCATATTCATGCCAAAGGAAAATTTGGCAAAAAGAGAATTATTTAGTTTTCAACAAGGTTTGAACTCACAACCTTTCAATCACAAAGCAAGTAAACAACCAAGTCAACCAATTTACAGTTGTGATATTTCCTTCAATTCTAAGGTAATGTGATCACATCACTCTTTCAAATATATAATATAAAAATTCATAATTAAATAACATACAAATGGCATACATAGGACTTGAACCCAAGTTCTCTCACACATTTAAGTACTTTCAATCACTTGAGCTAGTACTTTTCCACGTCATAACAATCCACATTAAATACTTTAATTGCTTCTATTACCCGCATTTATTGAATAATTATTTAATTAACTATTTAATTTTCTTGGGTCTTACACTTATCATTCTCAAACGGATGGTCAATCTGAGCGAACTATCTAATCTCTAGAGGACCTATTAAGATCATATGTGCTGGACCACTTGGGAAATTAGAATGATGTGTTACCCTTAGTGGAATTCACATACAATAATAGTTATCACTTTAGTATCGGTATGGCGCCATATGAAACATTGTATGGAAGGAGGTGTAGAAGTCCATTGTGTTGGTATCAGGATGGTGAGGCTTTTGTGCTTGGCCCTTAGTTTCTGCAACAGACGACTGGAAAAGTCAAATTAATCCAAGATCGGATGCGAGCCACCCAGAGTAGGCAAAAGGCTTATGTTGATAAGAGAAGACAACCATTGGAGTTTGATGAAAGAGATCATGTGTTTCTCCGGGTTACTCCAACCTCGGGTATCGAAAGGGTTCTTAAATCAAGGAAGTAGACTCCGAGATTTATAGGACCTTATCAGATTACACGAAGGATTGGACTAGCGGCATATGAGATTGCCTTACCTCCTCACCTGGCCAACTTGCATAATGTATTTCATGTCTCGCAGATGAGGAAATAAATTGCAAGTCCAGATCACGTGTTAGAAGCAGATGAAGTGCAAGTATGAGAGGATCTGACCATGCCAGCCGGACTGGTGAATGTGCTTTGGGATGAGGCAACATAGAAGATGACATGGGAGATGGAGGATCTCATGAGGAAGTCTTATCCTCACCTTTTTCCTAGTAAGTCCAAATTTTTTTGGACGAAAATTTTGTAAGGTGGGAGGAATGTAAGACTCGTGAAATTTAATTAATTAAATAAATAATTAGTTAATAAATGCGGGTAGTGGGAGCCTTTATGACATTAATAATTGATTGAAGTGATGTGAAAAAGTACTAGCTTAAAGGGTTGAGAGTACTTAATTATTGTGAGAGGACTTGGGTTCAGGTCCTATGTATGTCATTTATGCGTTATTTAATTATTATTATTATTATTATTATTATTATTATTATTATTATTATTATTTTAATATGCTTGATCATGTTGGGTGATAATATAACCTTAGGATTATATGAATTATCTTGAAACATTGATTGGTTGAATTGGTTGTATAATTGCTTTGTAATTGAGTGGTTATGGGTTCAAACCTTGGTAGATATGAATTAAACTTTCTTTTTGCTACACTTAGTTTTGACATGAATGTGAAAGGGTAGAGAAACCCTAGTAGTGGCAATGGACAGTCAAGGGAGGCTGGGAAAAACAGCCCATAATGGACTTTAAATGACAATTGCATTCATTTTAATGCCATTTTCGTATTTTGGTCATTAACCATAATTAAGGACCTTATTAAAAAGGCAAAATAAGGCAAATAGAAGAGTTTTTGAGACTGGAAAACTTAGAGTGTTGTAAAGAGTCTGAATTCAGAGGAAACAATGGAATAGAAGAGTTGACTTGAAGGGAAGTGCTATGTGACATAGTGGTCGAGGGAGAAGACAAGAACTCACAAGTTAAGCGAAGGAAACCAGGTTAAGGGAGTTCCTTTACGTGTGTATATGCTCTATAATTGTTTTCGTGAAAGTGGTTTTTTAATGCTTATGAGATTTGGGGTGGAATTATTTCATATTTATTTTATATATGTGCATAACTCACCCTACCTGTTTGTGTGTGGCGATGATCAGGTAACTTGTTATCCGAGAGCAGATGATGCTACAGGAGAGCCAAGAGATGCTTAGTGGCGAGAGCGGGAGTAGATTACATGGAAATTTATAAAGACTTATTTTATTAAATTTTTCATGTAATTTAATTATTGGTTTTTCTGCTTTTGACTTTGGAATTGTAACGACTAATTGAGAATATTATGACTTTATATCGCGATTATTAAGTTTTAAAGTTTTAAAATTTCCCGTGTCTTGGGAAATGATTGGATAATAAATGAACAAATTTTTTTTATAAATGATTTATTTTATTTATTTAAGTAATATCTTATCAGGATGTTACAGGAAACCTCCTGCCGCTAGGCCCCAGGCAGATTCCAAACCCACTATTTTAAGGTTATCGCTTGGCGGGTCATTATCCACCACCAAGCGCCATACGCTCTAGGGACTTCCATGGTATTGCTATCGCTTGGCGGCCATCCTCGTGCCGCGAAGCACTACACCGATTCCAAATACATTCCACATAACATATGATTCTATTATGAATGCACACACACACATTTATTCTTCATCCAATTAAACTCAAACCTAAAATTGGAATTTGAAACCAACACATCCATAGTCCACATACCACTCACCACTCCTACAGCATTAGACCCGTGCCACCTAGGTTATATTATGACTTATCATGGTCAAACATATTACAAAAATATTAAATTAATTACCCTAATGGCATACATAGGACTCAAACTCAAATTCTCTCAACACAACCAAGTACTTTCAACCACTTGAGCTAGTACCGCTCTTTGTTATAACTCTCTATATTAAATGCATAAAGATTCCCTTAACCGCCTTTATATTTAATACTATTTATTTAATTATTTAATTTTCCTGGATCTTACAATTGAGCTACCACCGCATCACCTCCTCCTATTCTTTTTCTCACCCATCTACCTTAATGTACAAAAAACTCCATCAGATTGAACAAGAAATTTGCCGCCCAAATTTCTGACGGATTTACCGGGTTTGATCGGGTGTAAATCTAGTGATGAGAATCTGAGGTGAGGTACATGTGGAATGACCTCAAATCTGCACATGATTCAATGTGTTGTGTTGCTTTGGATTAAGGGTAAGGGTGCTTGGTATAGGAACAACCATGACTGGACCAATTTAAAAACTAGTACTGCGCAAGTACTGATGTAGCACATGGTGGTGGTGTTTAACCAGCCAGGCGATAGCTATAAAAGTAGTGGGGTCCTGTGCGAGTGGCGCCTAGCGATGAGGAAGGTCCTGCAAGGCAATATCCGCAGATCAGTGGGCATAGTGGCATTTGGCACCTGGCGGTATGTGTTCCCCGCCAGGCGATCTGGAGGCGTGTTTCGCCTGGCGGCTCAAGAGCAACGCCAAACGATAATACAAAGATCAGACATTTGATTTGCTTGCTTTGGATGTGTGTGGTCTACAAGGCTTTGAAGATATCTCGAAGGTCAGCTTGCTGGTGTTTCTGAGTTGTGGCTCGGAACGTATCCCTTGAGTTGTGGTTCGGAAGAAGGGTTTAGCGCGTGAAATTCCTTGAGTTGTGGCTCGGAATGATATCTCTTGAGTTATGGCTCGGAATGACATCTCTTGAGTTGTGGCTCGGGATAGGGGATGAACACTAGGAACTCTTGAGTTATGGATCGGGTTGGCGAGTGTTGCCTGTGTGAGTGTGCGTATTGTGGCGCGTACGGATGGGTCTAGTTAAATTGCCCTCCTAAGTATTAAGCTGACGAGTTTGGTAGTCTTGGGACATTATGAATGTTATTCATATTGGGAACTCCACCTAGCGTTACGGAGTGTGGTCCGTAGCATGGTTTCCCGCACGTGCTCTACCAATTGTGACTGGTAGGTGTGGCAACAAGACATCTTGAGATACTCACCAGAAGACGTAGAACACGGGTAACATGGTGGTGGCCATGTAACATGAAATCAAAGGATGGAATTCCTTTGGTGTGATTGTATTGATGTATATATGTTTTATATATATGATTGTTTAATTGTTAGCTCACCCTATCTGCTTGTGTTTGGCGATGATCGTGTACGTGGTACACAGGAGTAGATGATGTTGTAGGTGGATCTGGTGAGGCATAGAGTTGAAGCGGGGATAGTCTGGGAGAAAAGAGTTTTTAGTGTTTTATGTTTGGTGTTTGGTGTTTTTAAACAAATTGTAATATTTTATATTACTAGACTCTAATAATTGTAATGGAGTTTATAATATTGATTGGTATAATTAGTCGTATAGTACCCAGTTTGGGGCTAGGGTGTCAAATAGGTACCCGGTTTAAAAAAAGTGTCAATTGCATCCCAACTTTTGAAAAAGTGCTTCAATTAGGTCCCTTTCAGACAGAGTTGACTAACGTCGTTAGTCAACGTGTCAGTCTATGGTTTTTTTGATTTTTTTTTAATTTTTTTTTAATTTTTTGAAAAAAAAATTAAAAATGCCACGTGTCAAGTTCCTATGTGTGACACGTGGCATTGTCAGTGCCACGTGGCATTGCAATGCCACGTTTCAGTGTCACTATCAGATGACATTGTGTTGATTTCGATTTAGCCCTCATATATGTCTTTTTGTTTCAATTTAGTACCTAAGTATGTGCATCTGATTCAATTTTGTCCCAATTTCTTTTAATAATTAAAATATTTTTGTAATCCATTTTTTATAAGATTAAATATAATTAAGTATAAATATTTTTACAAAATTAAGTATTAATATTTATATTGTTCTTCTCAATTTCAGACCAAATTTATTATTTATATAAATGTTATACTAATATTTTTTATTAAAAACGAGTTTTTAACATATTACTTTATTAATTACTTTTTTATTAAGTACTCATGTTTTGTTAATTTTTTTTTAAATAGAACAATATTGTCTCTTACTAATTTTAAACCAAAATTTCTATTGGTTTGAATGTTATACTAATTTTTTTTATTATTAAAAATGACTTAATAAAATGACTTTTACCACTAAATTTTAATATAAATATCAAATACTTAATTTTTGTTAAACTTTTATACTTAATTACTTTTAATTTTATAAAAAAATGTATTTTAATTATTAAAAAAAATTGGGACAAAATTAACTCAGATACACATACTTAGGTATTAAATTGAAATAAAAATCATATATGGGGACTAAATCGAAATCAACACAATGACATCTGATAGTGATACTGACACGTGGCACTGACAATGCCACATGTCACACACAGGGACTTGACACGTGGCATTTTTATTTTTTTTTTCAAAAAATTTTAAAAAAAAAATTTTTAAATCAAAAAAACCACAGACTGACATGTGGCACGTTGACTAACGGCGTTAGTCAACTCTGTCTGAAAGGGACCTAATTGAAGCACTTTTTCAAAAGTTTGGATGCAATAGGCACTTTTTTTAAACCGGGTATCTATTTGACACCCTAACCCCAAATTGGGTACTATACGACTAATTATACCTTATTGATTTAAGTTATTTTCGGATCTAATAAATGTTTAAATTTCCCGCGTTTTTGGGAAATGAACTTAAATAAATGAGGTATTATTATTATGTTTCTTTTTCTTATTTAAAATTCGTAATATCCGAATGGGATTTTACAGCAGCAGCCCTCAAGTGTGAGCACGGAACATACGAACCTCAACGCTCGTATCCTCACACGATAGCATCATTAATATGAACCTCCCCGCTCATGTTAATCATGCGTCCATCACTGGTCATGGATCTACCTGCTCATGACATTGCCAAGCATCTTCTGGTCTAAGTCCAACATCTCAAACACAGAAAAACGCAAGAAAAAGAGCGCACTGCCCCTTGCACTATCGCCTAGCGATGCCTAAGTGCCACCAGGCGATTCTTAGCGCAGACTGCCTAGCAGAAATGTAAGACCTATGAAATTTAATTAATTAAATAAATAATTAATTAATAAATGCGGGAATGGGAGCATTTATGGTATTAATTATTGATTAAGGTGACGTGGAAAAGTGCTAGCTCAAATGGTTGAGAGTAATTAATTACTGTGAAAGGACTTAGGTTCAAGTCCTATGTATGCCATTTATGCGTTATTTAATTATTATTATTATTTTAGTATGCTTAATCATGTTGGGTGATAATATAAGCTTAGGATTATATGAATTATCATGAAACATTAATTAGTTGAATTGGTTGTATAAATGCTTTGTAATTGAGTGGTTGTGGGTTCAAACCTTGGTAGACATGAATTAAACTTTCTTTTTGTTAATCTTAGTTTTGGCATGAATGTGAAAGGGTAGAGAAACCCTAATGGATCCCACTAATGGAATGGGACTATAACCATACTTTCATGGTCTAGGTTCAAGGACAATCAAGATGGAGGCTTGGAGTATCTAAAGCTTCATGGAACCCATTTTTAGGGCTTTGAATGTGCCGTCAGGCGACGCATGAGTGCTAACCCAATTATGGGTTTTTGAGATGAACTACCTGGCGACACGGCCGAGCTCGCCAGGTGACGCAAGCTGGACCTGTTCTATGCAATTCTTTGAATTTTATGATTTGTTAGGTTTTCTAGATGGTTTATGTGCATGATATAATTCATGAAATGCGTGAAATTCTTGAATGATTTAGGATGTTTGTGTATTCGTATGTATATTGATGATTGAATGGCATGCGTTCAATTGCGGCAACTTGGTTAGTGTTGGGAGATTGCTTATGGATTTGTCCGTTGAGTATAATTAGGATGAATTCTCGATTGTAAAACGTCGATGGAATTGGAGGACGAAGGAGAGACAAGAAATTGATCTGAATTACGTAAGAAATTGAATGAGATAAGAGTTGGGGATTTTGGGTTGCTTTATTGGTGTGAATGAAAGTTGGGTTTTTACCCAGAACACTATGTGCCGCCTGGTGGCGAGAATGTGCCGCCAGGCGATAGGCGAGACGGTAGCACTAATTTCTGTTGTTCAATTGGTGGTGTGTATTTTTGGGTTCTGTGAGGGGGATAGAACAGTATACAAATAATAATAATGCTAATATGGATTAGGGAGAATGAGAGGAGGGTGAATATAGACTTGGAAAGACATAAGTGTGGGTTAGATGTAATAACTTGAAATGGATGTGAGAGTTTTTGGGTTAAGCGAATATGTTGGGTATTTTTAAATGTTACTACATAAGTGTTGTGATTGAGATTGATTGTTGGAATTAAAATTATGTAAGGAGTGGTTGATGGTGAAGTTTTAAAGTGTTAGCATGAGTATAAAGGGCTTTGAAATGGTGAGCTTATATGAAGGGATAAATAAATGAGTTGAAATCTCGAATTAAATTGTGAAATAAAGACTTGTAGATGGATAATAGGATACACATAGATGTGCTGCTAAGTACGTCAAACAGGTAGAGAACCAAACCAGTAACAATCACGTACTGGTATAGTGCCTGACGGCACGGGCAAGGCAGCCAAGCGACATGGAGGCCAGAGGGGTCCTGAACTGAGGGGCGCCTATCAGTGAGTGGCGAACCGTCAGACGATAGAGGTGAATCAGGGGTCCTGTTTTGGTGTGGCGCCTGGCGGCGCGAGGAGTGGCACCAGGCGGTGTGCGTGATTTCTTTCGCCCGACGGCTCATTTGGCAGCGCCAGGCGGATACGGCTATGGCTGGAAAATTGTTATGTTAGTGATGTTGGGCTTGAAGGACTAAGCCTATAGGTGATCTGGGATGTGCTTGGTTTGAGTCACGAGCGAGGAGTTCGTGATGGATGGATCGCATGCGGAATGTGAACGGATGTGTTCACCAGAGGTACTCTTGTTTGGGATGAGTGAGCGAGGGAATTCATGTCATGCTCAAACTCGAGAATGCTATGAGCGAGGGAGTTCATAGTAGGAAAGGTGGGTATGCGTGTCCGGGTCTGATCGAGGGGTTCGAATGACGGGCTAGGGAGTTCGTGAAGTAGGACTACGAGCGAGATAGGCTCGTAGGTTGGATCACGATCGAGGAGGTTCGTGGAAGCACGGAAGAGTCCCATGATCAAGAATACTTGCCTAAACTCATAAAGGTTATGAGTGTGGGAAAGTGGTTGTTTTTAAATGCTTATGACATTTTGGGGTGGGATTATTTCATATTTATTTTATATATGTTCATAACTCACCCTACCTGTTTGTGTATGGCAAATATTGGGTAACTTGTTATCTGGGAACAGATGATGTTACAAGTGAGCTAGGAGATGCTTAGTGGCGAGAGCGGGAGCAGATTACATGGGAATTTATAAAGACTTATTTTATTAAATTTTCATGTAATTTAATTATTGGTTTTTCTGCTTTTGGCTTTGGAATTGTAACGACTGATTAAGAATATTATGACTTTATATCACGATTATTAAGTTTTAAAGTTTTAAAATTTCCCGTGTTTTGGGAAATGATTGGATAATAAATGAACAATTTTTTTTATAAATGATTTATTTTATTTATTTAAGTAAGATCTTATCAAGATGTTACAAGAAACCTCCCGTCGCTAGGCTCTAGGCAGATTTCAGACCCACTATTTTAAGGCTATCGCTTGGCAGGTCACTACCCACTGCCAGGCACCACATGCTCTAGGACTTCTATGGTACATCCTATCGCTTGGCGGCCATCCTCGTGCCGCCAAGCACTATAGCAATAATGTGATTTTTCTGGTTTAGCACCCTAAAACAGAGATCAACAACCTAACACATTCAAATCTATGTCATACATCCAAACTATCAATGCCAGATTCCAAATACACTCCACATAACATATGATTCTATTATAAATGCACGCACACACACACACACACACATTTATTCTTCATCCAATTAAACTCAAACCCAAAATTGAAATTTGAAACCAACACATCCATAGTCCACATACCTCATGACAGTAATAATTCTTATCTTAAGTCAATAATAATTCTTATCTTAAGTCATAGTGCAACATACAATTTATTACAATATCACATACTTAACCCATTTTAGCATCTCTCACAATCATTCAATTAATATGTCCAAAGTTTCAAAATTCCATACCTAAGAAGTCAAATTTTCCAAAAACATCCAATTTCAATTAAAGTTATTCTTTATCCCATTTCAAGTGCACTTTCAATACCAATTCCCACATACACTTTACTATGAACACTAAAATTGTAAATTAGCATATCAGATTCTGGGTAAAACATATTATGAAACTATTAAATTAATTATCCTAATGGCATACATAGGACTCGAACTCAAATCATCTCAACACAATCAAGTACTCTCAACCACTTGAGCTAATACCACTCTTTATCATAACTCTCTACATTAAATGCCTTCCCTTACTCGCCTTTATATTAAATACTATTTATTTAATTATTTAATTTTCTCGGATCTTACAAATGAGCTACCACCACATCACCTCCTCCTATTCTTTTTCTCACCCATCTACCTTAATGTACAAAAAACTCCATCCGATTGAACGAGAAATTTGCCGCCCAAATTTCTAACGGATTTACCGACAGAATGGAACCGTTGGTAATTGTAATCATAAGACCACGAAAATATTCCTCGATAATAATAAAAGGTAAATGTAATGGATAACGAAGACTTTTTTATCGATAATTGTGATGATAAGGTATCAATGGAAATCTTCAATAATACTAATTATAATTTACTAATGGATCTTTTTGACAAATTTTTTATTGATCTTTGTAACAAATTTTATAGATGAATTTTGTATAGACAGAAATACCCATCGATAAATTAAATTGTAAATTTTTTGTAGTGTCTTTTTAATTTTAAATAAATTAGATTAACTTAATGTTTTAAAAAGTAATTTAATGAATTAAAATATATCAATTATATAATCAACGATGAACGCAGAGTTAAACGTGTACATACACACTATAGATTTCTTATATCTTAAACACAATACCAAAATTATTAAAAAAAAAAAAATGACTTAATAACTTCTTTGTCCCTGTATTTACAATATTTATTTACCCAAAGAGAATATATTGATTTTCTTTAAAAAAATATAAAAATTAGAATAAAATAAAAAACATCGAATCATTACTATAAATATACAAATAAACAATCCTAGTAATTAAAAAGAAGATCAGAATTGCAATTTCTATGAACTGAAAAAATGCAATTGATGAGCTGAAAAAGTAACAGTGACTAGTAGCAGATGAAGTAGTTGGAGAATCTAATAAGAAACTATTTAGAGGGTCATGTCTTGTGGGTGAGTTAGGTCATGTACTCCCACTTTGCATATGGAAATGTCCATCACAGTATCATTACTATATAGATGCCAATTCCATCACTCTGATGCAACACACTTATTATTTGTCACTACACAAATATTCGATTCTCCACTTGACCACCGATTAACAACTCAATCTGTTGAAATGACGAAATCCACTGCAGATGAGATGTTATTGGCTTAAAGTGCACTGCACCACTTACCTCTTTTCCTTCTCAGATCATAAAACTCATCCATGTGGGTCCTCCTTGCTCACCTCAAACCCTACAATCAAAACTAGCTTCATTTTGGAACACAAAAGAACCAACATTTCCCTGTTCAATCCTCATCACATACATGCACAACAATATTCTAAGGTCCGTCAATTCGATGCTCGCTAACAATTCCAAAAAATAAAGTTGCTTCGGTGGGTTTAGGAGAAAAGGTACGAGTTCAACATCCTCCACGTAAAAAAGCTAATTATTAATATTTAGAAGCTTTCGGGTTCTTTTCAATTTTCATAAACCAATCTAGTATCATTCATTCATTGGGTAGTTGCTCCTAATAATTCATACCGAAATGTGGCAAATGGGTACACTCATATCTCTCTCTTTTCTACATTGCAGATGAACAAGTTAACGTGACCATATAAGAAACAGATTAAATTCATTCAACTACCAGAGTTTACTTTTTTAGAAATTGCTCTTTTCTCACCTGCTGCATTAACCAAGCAATTCGTTCCATGGTTTTTTTTCGCCTTGCCTGCATCATATATACATGAACAAACAATATCAGTTTACAATCCTCTTAGTTTTATACACTTAATCAAATCCTTTGTTAACCTCTTAATAAGAGTTGTCATCAGGTGAATAATAATTTAAGAATAAAATCTAAGAACTCTCATTATATATAGATATGTTACATAGTTTATAGCAGGGTTGCTTGAGTGCAGGATCATTTGTTGATTCCGGTGGTTCCTCACCAAATATCATCTCACAACTCATGTCATCAAAATCTGTGTGAATCAAAAAGATACAAGTAACAATCAAAACACTACGTATGAATATGAATATATTCATTTCATTAATGAGATTTAGTCAATTATGTATTCATGCACTTGTAGGAATGTTGCTTATTTTTGCTTATGCAGAATTGACTGGTGCATGATGCAGATTCTGTCTCATGATTAATTTTTCAACGCTTTTGGTGAACTGAACTCATTTTTTGTGGTGGGTTCATCATAAATACGATATCCTGTGTAGAGTTCTACATACAAAAAAGTACGTGGCAGATCCATTTTAAAATATAATATGATATTTTTAGTTACAATTTAGTATTTATGTCAAAAACTTTATTCTAATTCTTGATTACATAAACGACCTGAGAATCAAACCACTTGCAACAACTTTTTTTCTAGAATTATAACTATTTTTAGTGGCATTTTTAGGTGCTAATTTCTTAATGAAAAACATGCAAATTGAGTGTACATATGTATCATTCGTCTGTGTTCTGGAATTCACAGAACCTTTAAATTTAGCAATGTGGCATTGTTAGTGACATAAATGGGACCCTTTTGTTGAATTGATGAGCCTTTTCCACTTAGTTATTGATTTTGGGTTAAATGCGTTGCCCACTTATGGTACTTCTTTCGTTTTCATTTTTTAGCGGCCCTCTTAAAACCAAGAAATAATTTCGTGGCACTAAAAACATAAATTTTAATCGTGTTTTTAATTCTTATAAATGTAATCATATTTTAATTTTTACGTTATTTATTTTCTTCTATTTTTATCTCTCCTATTTTTCATATAGAAAATAAAAACAAGTCTCTCGTAAATTTGTAGATTTTGAATATAATATTCCAATACACAGAAGAATTCTGAAAAAAAAAAAAAAAAAATTTTTTCTTAATGCACTAATACTTCAATTTGGGTTACTTATCCGTGTCCGACACGTATCTATGTTCGATACTTTAGGATACTTTATCAATACTTATCAATAAAATATCTAATTTATAAAGTCGTAGTACACTACAAGAAAATGTTTGAATAATGACAAATTTTAATGACAAAAAATTATTAGTGACCAATTTAGATACCAACTTATAAACTACAAATTATTGACAATTAAAATAGTTCCAAAAAATTATAATTGGACTCTAAATTGATAATTAAAATAGTTTTTATTATGAATTGGTTTCTAATTAACTACCAAGGTTTTGACTATCAAAATAATTGGTTTCTAAATTGGTCAATAACATTAGCTATCAAGGTTTTGGTTACCAAAATAATTGATCTCTAAATTGGTTTGTAATTAGGAAATTGGTCTCTTACATATTTATGGTTACTAAAATTGATCATTGTTTAATAGTTTTCTTGTAGTGGTACTTTTATGATGACAATAATTCATATTTTTTTATGTTGAGAATTGTAGTACATATACTTTTATTTTGGATTAAAACAATAACAATCTCATATTTGTTATGTTTTTAAGAATTATTGTAAACTTTTTAATATTCATATATCATGTATCTATCACGTATCATATCCTATTATTTTTAAAATAAACATATCGACGTATCAGATACGTATCGTATCCAATACTCGTATCGTATCTGTGCATCATAGATTCTCATTCATTTTCATTTCGGTTGGATTTCATTGTTATATAAGGAAAAATAAAAGAAAGTGTCAATCACAACCTGAAATTATTTTCATAATATTCATTATTATTTTTCTTTAAATGTCATAAATTTAATTTTTATTTCAAAAAAAAACCTAGAATCAAATTATTTATGAAATGGTAAAATTTATACACCTAGTAATCCACGGAATAATTTCCAAAAAAAATGAATATAACTTATATTATTGATTGATCAATATCAATATACATAGTGACTGTCTCATTAATAAAGTTTACAATAAAGTGAGAATATAAGAGAGAATTAGCAATTAAAACACAGTCCTAAAAAAAAAAAACGCTTAAATTCAATCTAACCTAACCTTATATGACTTAGGTGCAACATGGCATAGGCTTAACATGGTTTTGACTCTACCTAACTTAGAGCCAACTCGAGTTGATCTAATAACATCCAATTCAATTTGAACTCGAGTTGATCTAATAACATCCAATTCAATTTGGACTGACATTAACTCAACCTGACATGGTAACGACCTTTGTGGGCCATACTCATGCAGACCTATCATAAGCTTAACTCAACTTAAGTCAACTTGGCATGATCTATCTCAATTGTCCTAACTTGACTTGACCTAAATCCATTATAACTCGATTTAGGTGGGCAATATTTGATTTGGCCTAACTTACTCTCGGACCTAACTAAGCTCAACATGGTACCGACCTAACTAAGCTTAATGTGGTGCTCAAACCGACACATCCCAACATTGTATCAGCTCTACCCGTTTTGATCCAATATAGGCTTGGATCGACCTGGCCTACCCTTGCTCAAAATAACTCAACATTATTTAGGCTTGACTCGACTTGGCATGGGTCTGGCCTAACTTCATCGTACTTAGGCTCGACTTGATCAACCTAATTTGGCCTTATGTGGCATCTACCTAACTTATTCTAACATGGGGTTGACTCAATATAGGTCCAACCATCACAGTTAGAGATGACAAATAAACTCGTCCCCATGGGTATTGCCCAAATTCGTCCAAGTTTTGATGGGAAATCCCCGCATTGACTGCGTATGGGTATGGAGAATCCCCAACTTTTTCAATTGGGTATGGGGATATACATATCCACCCCGTCTCCGTCCCCATACCTGCCATAATACCCGTCCCCGCCATATCCACATCTCTGTTTAAATTATTAAAATATTCATAGTCAAATTAGTAACATTTTATATTGTTTGTTTTACATGAAATTATTTCGCTTCTCCAATATATTTTCATCTTATCATAACCTTTATCCAATTATGTTCAATTGATGTATGTTAATTAAATATTTTTTATGTTTCACATTTGAATATTTATATTCTTTTTTAATATTTTTATTTATTATATATTTTCCTTTCACATGAAAATGTTAAAGACTCTCAATTCAAGTGTTTAATAGCATAAATCTTTCATTTACTAGGAAATATGAAAAATTTATCTTCTTTACTCTATTATTATTAATTTTTATTTCATTTGATGAACTTTTTTGTTTTGCTAAAACCATTTTTGTTATTTCTCAACCATTGACTATGTTGATATTTGAAAGTTTTTATTGGATCTCTAAGGTATTTTTCATCTTATCATAGATGTAATTATATATATATATATATATATATATATATATATATATTTTTTTTTTTGTGCGATTTCATTCAATAATCTCTCAAATTGTTTCTAACACACATATTTGATTTTTTTTATTATTTTAAATACTATTTTGATATATTTTATATAACTTTTTTAATTTTCTAACTCATTATCAAACTGTAATTGTGTCACTATAATTGTATAAATAAATTTTAAATTCTATAATATAAAAATTTAATATAATTGCTATGAATTTTTTTTATCATCATCCAACATTTATTGAAGTTCAAAAGATACAAGATCTATGTTGAAAATTTATTATTATTACTTTAATCTTTATTCTTTGCATGATTTTGATTAAGTGATGTATTATAGTTTTTATTAGTGTATAAAAAAGATATTCATTAGAATTTAAATAATTGAAGTAAACAAACATTTAAAATATATTTTAATTTGAATATTTGTTTTCCTTTTATATTTTTTAAAAAATATTTTTAAATTTTATCAACTAAGTTTCGTTAATGTTTTCAAATTTAATAAATGTTTTTGTTCTCATGAAATTCTATTTGGTATTCTAATTTGAAATTTCTACAATTATTATTTCTTTCTAAATATTTGATATCGAAGAAACAAACCTCCACTTAATATTGAATATTTGATAATGATATATTTCTTTTACCGTAATTTTATATTATTTTATGAAAATTAATTAATTAATATTGAAACAATAAGAAAATGGGTATGAGTATGGGTACGAGTATATACCCATTACCCGGTGAGGATGGAATGAAACAAAAATTTAATACCCGTTGAGTTTGGGTACGAGGATGGGGATGAATTTTTTTATGGGGATGGATACGAGATTGTGAAACTCGTCATCGCCTTGTCCCGTTGCCATCCCTAATTGCAGTCCAACATAAGTACTTAATTTGGTTTATTTGCTTGACCTTGGCCCAAATTGACTTAGTCTACATGGACTTAAGCTAAGTCAGACTTATATAGTCCCGAGTCGACTTAGTCTAACATGCACCCAGTGCCACTCAACCCAACATGGAAATAGGATTATACAACTCAATATGGACTTGGTCTTAATTTGCTTGACTTATGCCTTACCCAACTCAACTTGACTTAGGCTTGACCTGTTTGTCTCAACACAGGCATCAGCGACTTGGCCCCACATGGTCTTAGCTTGATTCAGCCTAACATGAACCTGGCTCCGCTTGTTTTTCTTGTAGACTTGGTCAACTTAGTTCAACCTAGACTTCACCCGACTCAACACAATGTGGACTTACATTGAATTTATCCTAGCTTAACTGAGCCCAATGTAGAGCAGGGCCCACTTGACCCAACGTGTATCTTTGATGACTCAACTTAAACTGGGCCTTGCTCGACTCAGCATGACTTGGTCCTCACCTTGTTTTGGCTTGATATGGCCCTATCTAATTTGAGTTAACTTTGTCTCAACTCGATTTAGTCTCACATAGATTTGGTTTGGCCCAACCTATACATAGTATGTCCTAGCCTAACTTGACTTTTGTGTGACCTGTTTTCTTATCTTAGATATCCAACTCAATTTTTTATGACTTGGATCGGCCTAGACAACTTTATATGAACTAGGTTCAACCAAACTTGATTATAGCTTATTTGAATTTGACTTAACCTAATATTTCATAACTTGCACTACACTATACTCACCTTAATTTTAGATTTTCAAATTCCAATTTTTTTTTTTAAATGACCAGTGCTTGTTAAAAAAATATGAATTTAAATTTGATATAAATAATTAATATGATTTGGAATAATTATGAACTATACTTGAAAATTTAGATTATCAATTTGGCTTATCGTATAGTATTATATTAAAATTACCATAATTTAAATATAACTCATAAATATTGTTATTGAGATACTTACTAGGGACCATGTTGACTGACATACCCAGAGAATCCTTAATGAATGATTGAGTTGGTAGTTTGCAAAGATTGATACACATCCCTACACAATTTGCCTCCTCTAAAAATCTGCAAATATATATTCACTCTTGTATTGTAAAACTTCAATATTCACTCTTAAATAATATAATGTTTTTTTAAATTCAAGTTATTTCTTATTAAGGCATTTTGTTTATTTGTTATCATTACATATACATTTATTTGTTGTTTAATAGTAATAATATATAACATGACTAAAAATAGTATAATATATAAAAACATTAAAAACTTGTTAGGAATTGATAATTAATATTAAAATACTTGTAATATTGAAGCGACATACCTGCATTTTTTTATGTGAACTACATTTTTCTCTCTTCTCCCCTCGTCCATGTCCGATTCTCTCACCTTCACATCACATGGTGAAACTAATGGATTTAGTCTTGTAGATTCATCAACATAACATACATTATAAATACAAAGTAAAAGGATATGTTACCTGCATGAATATTTATGTATGAAAAAACTGGGAAATGATTGCTTTACTATACTGTATATTATTGCATGGTAAATAATCACTTCCAGCTCAATTTTACACTTATGTTGCTTTAAGGCTTAAAAAAAATTTTAGTTATGAGTTAAATTTTTTTTTTTTTATAATATAACTAAAATGTACCCTGAATTTAACTAAAATGTATTGATAATATAATTTTTTCTATTTTTTCATACATTATAATTAGTTGTTATTGGCTTCTTTAATAAGTAATATAAAAATCATAAATAACAAGATTTTATTATGAAACTAATACTTAGTGGGAGATTAAACATACTGTTCGTTGTTATTCTCCAAAAATGTATTGTTGTATATGTTAAATTAGAATATATGTCGATGAATTATATAGCATATGTAACAAATGTTTATCATTATATATATTTAAGTTTGGGTTGCTTACCTCAGAGGGGCCTACTAGCCATGCAAAGAACAAAGTGGTGAAGATCGCAAACAATGTCCTGGTGAATTTAGACGGTGGTAACATTTTCTTTATCTGTGTTCCTTATGCATAAACAAGTCATTGCTTATAATTCTAAATTTATATTATATTATATATATAGTCAATCCAAATAAAAATAAACTTAAAAATGGACAGAGAGATAGGAATTGGTTGAAAAACATGCTAACACTTTTATAGTTAGCTAAATAGTTCTGAATTTAGTAAAATAAAAATATTGATCTTTCACTGCTGTAAAGAAGAGTTAGGTTAATAGTTAATATAGTTAATAGCAGAAGTGGACACACATCATGAGACCCTAAACAGTGTATTGTCGAATTGGAAGAAGGAGAAGTGAACTCAAGTACGGTCCTTCCTAGTCGAATGTACGCTGTTTCGTTCTTCTTCACTTCCATCATGCCAAGCAAATGCAAGTGGGAAGTGTCACGGTGAAACACACCAACCATGGGAGAAGGAAAAGACTAGATCTCACAAAATCAATTCACAACAATGAAACTGAAAAGGTGAAAAACTAAAACCAAAATGAAAGATTTTCATTAAGAAAAAAAAAAAAAGGAAAAAGTTATAAGAAGCAATGTTAAAATACTTATTTTTCTCCCCTTCTGTTTGTTGAAGAAGGCATAAAGATAAAGAGCTCACCAACAAAAACATTGGCTTGGGGAAGGCTCTGTGAAGTGCTTGAGTGACAACTTGACGCTGTTGACTGGGACTAAAATTCTGTGAAGCCATGGTAGCTGCTTCTACGAGGCTCTCATACCCACTCTTACTGTTTCTGAGTCCTGCACATACATATATAGAATCAAGAAAAAAGAAGAAGAAAAATGAAAAATATTACAAACTTCTTATGAATTGATGAACAATTACCTGTTGTCTCTTGAAGGCATTTTGACATGTGGTTTGTGGCCATGTGATCAAAAAAGGAATCTTTGTAGACATTAGTTTTTGTTGGTTGTGCTGAAATGTCATCTGCAGGCCTTGCCAGCACTGCAACCACACAAGGGTATTTAGGTTTCCCATGAGGGGAAGTTATTAGGGTTGGACTCCTGCACTGTGCAACCAATTTTGCATCCATTTGTGAGCGTTAGGGAGTGAGAGAAATAGGGGTTTGAAGGGGTTATATAAAGAAAGAAAATGCATGAAAAGCATCTTCACACAAAGGTTATGCTCCTGATTAGGGGATAGTGGTATCGTCTGTGTTTCTTACTTTAAGGCTTACACGCAATTAGTGAAACCACTGATCATATATGGGAATCTATATCTTACTTCACTTATAATAATTGTTTTATTATTTAATAGGTAAAAAGAAAAAATAGGTGTTCGGTGGATATTTATATTCTTTTATATCTCTCTTTCTAATCAAATTTGAACTTCTTTTATATTTCGCATGAGACTTTTTTTTTTTTCAGTACTTCTTTTATTCTATAGGTAATTTCTATAAGCATTACTGTTAAAAATAGGTTTAATAGTAGATCTCTTTTCGTTATAAAATTTCAATTGAGTCCCCACTTCTAAGTTATTTCAATTGAGTTCTATTTTTTTAAATTTGTTCTAATTTGATCATTTTCGTTAGGACATCATTAACGACGTTAAGTGTGTGCCACATGTCAGGTCGTGGTTTTTTAATTTTTTTTATTTAATTTTTAATTTTTTTTTACTTTTTTGTCTTGAAAAAACAGCTGACACTTATCAAATTAGAGTTTTGCCACATGTCAGCTTGTGATTTTTTTTATCTTTTTAAATTTTTATAATTTTTAAATTAAAAAAAAAACAGTCATGTGTCAAAATATGGTTATGTCATATGTCAATTATTTATGTGAAAAATCTCAATATGGTCCCTGTTTATATCATTTTGTCTCAATTTAGTTCTAATTTCTTTTTAACGTGGAGTGAGTAATTTCATCCCTTCCAAATTGAAACCAAGTTTATCTTTTATATTAATATTATAATTATATTTTTATTATAATAAATATTTTTTAACTAAATTTATTTAAATTTAAATTTTGCATTGAATTTATATTTTGTGCTGAAAATATTTCATAGGAAAATATGCACAAGTATTTTTCTAGTACTATATCATGTTTGTATATATCTCTTAAGGAGTTCGGTTTGTCTGCTGTGTGAAATATTACTAAGTCTCTGCTGGTTTAGTGCAATGGTGCCATTTCAGCTTTTTAAATCTAATAAAAGTTATTTAGTTTAAACATTTATTTAAACGCAATGTTTTGTTTCACTTTTTTTAAAACTAATGTATTTAAGCAGCAGTGTTTTACTTTTCTGTTTTCACTGTTGTAAAAGCCCTATTCGAATGTAACAGTGTTTTGCAGCTGCTCTTCGTGTTTAAAGATTGGCGTTCAAGGTTTTAGGTTTTTTTTCCTTCTTCTTTGTTTTTTTTTTCAATACATTTAAATGTATAAATATATATTTCTGCCATAATTCATTTATGTTTTATGATGTATTTGATAAATTATTTTAGTTTTATTCATGCTTTTTATAAGAGTATTTGATGGATACAAGTTTGAGTCTCAAACTTGGTCTTGAATTTGATAACCTAGAAGATGCATGGAAATTTTTGGTTAATTATGGTAGAAGTAAAGGTTTTGGAGTTAGAAAACACTACCCTAGCAAGAATAAAAAAGATGGGTGTATTACTTCTTACATATATGTTTGTTGCAAGGAAGGTATGCGAAAACCAGATAAAAGAGACTTTAAGACCAATAATCCTCGACCTGAGACAAGAACAGGATGTGCTGCAAGAATGAAAGTTAAAAGAGTTAATGAAAGATATAGAGTTGTTGATTTTGTTGACGATCATAATCACCCACTTCATCCACCAGAAACAGTTCATCTACTACCTTTTCAACAAAAAATAACAGATTGTCAAGCATATGATCTTGAAATGGTAGAACAGGCAGGGATTCAACAAAAGGCATCATTTGATTTGATGAGTAAATATGTGGGGGGGTAGAGAGAATTTAGGCTATACAAGAGAAGATGCAAAGAACTATTTGAACTCAAAGAGGCAGAGAGATATGGCATATGGTGAAGTTGGAAGCTTGTTACAATATTTCCAACAACAACTAATAGATAATCCTTCATTTTTTCATGCCTACCAAATGGATTTGGAAGCACAAATAACAAACATATTTTGGGCTGATGCAAGAATGTTATTTGACTATCATTGTTTTGGAGATGTCGTTTCGTTGGATACAACATATTGTACAAATGGAGATCATAGGCCCCTTGCCATTTTCTCAGGATTTAATCATTATAGAGAAGGGGTGATATTCGGGGCAGCCTTATTGTATGATGAGACCAATGAGTCTTTCAAATGGTTATTTCAAACCTTTTTACAGGCACAATCAAAAAAATCCACAAATTGTTTTTACTGATCAAGACCAAGCCATGAAAAGAGCATTAGAGGAGATTATGCCATTGACAAAGCATTGTTTATGCACATGGCATATAATGAGGAATGGAGTAAAGCATCTCGGAAATTTAATGAAGGATGGCTCACATTTCTTATGAGATTTCAAGAAGTGTATGTATGATTATGAAGAAGAAATAGACTTTGAAAACTCATGGAGAGATTTATTGGTGAAATACAATGTTGAGGGAAACACATGGTTGAATTCCATATATCAGAAAAAAGAGAAATGGGCAGCATGTTATATGAAGAATGCTTTTACGCTTGGCATGAGGAGCACACAACTAAGTGAAAGCATCAATTCAAATATAAAGAGTTGCACTAGACCTAATTTGAATATCAACCAATTTTTTAAGCAATTTGAAAGGATTATTTAAGAAAAAAGATACAATGCGTTACAATAAGATTATGAGATGTGCCAAAAGATACCAAGAATGATAGTACAAAGTTCACCCTTATTTCGACAACTTTCACAAGTATACACTCCTCCTATGTTCAACTTGTTCCAACGAGAATGGGATCTAGTAACTGCAACAAACATAATTGAAAGGAAAGAAACAAATGCATGTTGTGACTCTGTCATAACAATGGTGGATGAAAAAGGAGAATAGAGAGCTTCACATCAGTCATTACTAGAGAATGGAGAGTGGACAATTACTTGTAGTTGTAGAAAGTTTGAACAATGGGGAATATTGTGTTGTCATTCATTGAGAATATTATTTTGTAAGGTATCAAGCTTCTCCCAGAAAAATATATATTAAAGAGGTGGACAAGACATGTACAAAGTGATACAATGATTGATCATGGTGGAAAGACAATTAATGTTGATCCTAGATTGGAAAGCTCAAAACAATACAAGCAACTATATTCAACTCTTTTAAGATTAGCTAATGATGTATCAGATTATGCAAAAGCATGCATTGTGGTTTATGAAGGGGTGTTAGAACTTGAGAAGAAAGTGGTTGCTATTCGATTAAATCATCAATCACATGGTACTCATGGCATGACCATTGAGGCAACACAACATGTTGTTGAACCTTCAGTATCCAAAGGTATTACCTTTAAGAAGAAAGACAGTCCAAAACAAAAAAAGTATAAACGTTTGAAGAGTTGGGTTGATGAATTAAAACAAAAAAGAAGAAAAGTAAAACCTCCACAACTTCATTCAAGTCAACCTTTAATAGGTCATGAACTTTAGTTCCATTGGAATCACAATCAGTACCTTATTTGTCTCAACCTTATCAAATGAGCTTCACTAGCATGCTTATGGTATGTACACTTATTTAAGAATGTAACAATACCTTACAACAAAATATTTTATTGAAGTTACTAACATTAATCTTATTCTATTGTTTTAAGATGTTCAAGATGGCTTGTTTCAAGATGGCTGCAATAAGTAGAATTTAGTTAGACTACTTTAGATGTTGTATCATTCCAAAATTTTATTGAGGTAACTCATGATTAGTTGTTTGTATGATATGACTAAGTGAATGTTTTATTATTATGAAATTTGATGTGTTTGTGTGGTCAACTTTGCAACATGTATTGTATAAACATTAATCGCTATATAAATTAAACAGTGCCCCAAGTTTGGATAAAAGTGATAGTGAGTGCCCCAAGTTTGGATAAAAGTGACGATTGCACTGGCATGACCATTATATATTTATACATTTAAATGTATTGGGAAAAAAAAGCAAAAAAGAAGGAAAAACAATACCTGAAACCTTGAACGCAAAACTTTAAACATGAAGAGCAATTGCAAGATACTGGTATATTCGAATAGGACTTTTACAGCAGTGAAAATAGAGAAGTAAAACACTGTCGTTTAAATACATCAGTTTTAAAAAAAGTGAAACAAAACGCTACGTTTAAATAAATGTTTAAACTAAATAACTTTTATTAAATTTAAAAAGCTGAAACGACATCGTTGCACTAAACTAGTAGAGACTCAATAATATTTTACGCAGCAGACAAACCGAACTCTCTCTTAAGGAAGCTTCTTGCGTGTCCAAAAACATAGGTGTTTAATTCACAAGCCATTCTGGTTCAAATATTTACAGAAAATAGTTTTCATATTGCATATAAAATATGTTATACAATTACCCCAAAAACATAAGAAAAAAAAAAAATATATATATATATATATATATATATATATATATATTATTATTAAAATATATATTTATATATATATATTTTTTTTTTAAAAATTATTTTTTTTTATAATTTATTTTATAATTTATATTTTTTATGAATAATTTTCCTTTTTGTTTGTATTTTATCTTCTTACAATTAACTAGTGATGGCAATTTGGGGCAGACTAAGCGGGGCGGGTTGGAATATTGAACCCGTTGGACCGCACTAGCCCGCACGGACTAAACACGGGGCGGGGAAGGTTGGCTCGACAGCCCGTGAACAAAATTGAAAAAGAGAAATAATGAGGCAGCCTATGAGTGAACTTTCCCCTCTTTCGCAAAACTCTAATTTTTATTCTTCTCCCTTTGCGAAAAGGGAAACGCAACTTGTCATTGTGCCTCCTGAAATAGACCCCAGCGACCACGACCATTCCTCTCCGGCGACTCCTCTCGTCCAAGCAGCACGTCCTCCATTGTCAAAGCAACAGCAGCGCAATGCGTCCTCCACCCTTCGTAGCAGCGGGGTGCATCCTCCACCTGTTGCAGCAGTGCGGTGCATCGGTGCGTCCTACAATCGTCGCAACAGCGGTGGCACCTCCCTCACCATCGAATGCAGCGGAGCAGTGCGTTTGTGAGTGAACGACAACGACACCTCCTCCACTATCGAACGTCAGAGCGGTGCATCCTCCTCTAGTCAAAGGCAGACCCCTCCTCCACCGTCGAACCAGACCTCTGCGGATTCAAGTGCAGCCTCGCTCATCTCTTCTCTGGACTTGAAATTTTTTATTTGGAATGTGATGATAGTGCAACACACCAATTCAACGGGTCAGTCTGCGGGCCGCGGGTTAGACAGCGGGTCGGGGCGGTCAGATTTTTGAACCCGAATCTACTCTGTAAGGCGGGCTAGCCCAACCCGCATATTGTGGGTCAAATCGGGTCGGGCTGGCCCGTATTGCCATCCCTACAATTAACTATGACTATGAAATTTTTTATTACAAAAACTTACACTACTAGAAGTAATGAATTTACAAATAGAAATTCATCAAATGATGAAAATTTGTCAGTAAAGTTATCAATGAACTTTGATATTTTATTTACAAATGAAAATTTTTGTCACTTAATGACTTAAATAATTTTGAACTAATGATTTGTCGATAAATCTTATTGATAAAGTTTTTGCGGTTTGTTTACTGACAATGTGAGTGGTCAATAATTGAGTGAGAGAATTAAAATGAATTTTCGATATTCAAAGGAGATGTTTTCTCTATTCTCAATTTTGCAAGAAGTCTAGACCTTTCTCATCTTCCCAAAATCCTCCATTTCCCCAAAATTCATCTCACTTTCTTCCTTCCAAATGTGTCAATTTTCGCAACCTTCGCCCGTCTCAATATGGCCTTCAGAAACCCAACTTCGACTGAGGTTTTAGCATTGTTGGGAGTGGTTACAAGTACTGATAACGCCCCTAGGTCGAGTTAATAGAACTTTCCGATGGCGCTCTCAACCAAGTGATTGGTTCGCAACACCTCACCACCCAGTTGTTGGTCTTTATCGTCGTAGGGAGCAAAGACCGTCGAGGTTGTCCCAGTACACAAGGTGGCGTCATGGATAAGTCAGAATTCCCCCGATGACGACGATTTGGTCCTGCCAAGGATGGTATGACATTCTTCCCCCACTTTGGAGGATGGTGTGTTGAGGTTATCCTTTTTTTTTTAATTTATGATGATTGTTATGAGTCTTGCATTTTGAGTCTTGCATTTAGTATCTGCAACCTTCCATCCATTATACCTTCTTTTGCATCCATTAAACTTGTTTGGAAGAGTAGACTTAGGCTTTCAAACCTCAATTGTTAGCTTCTCTATTTTTGAACTCAACCATTGTTAGAATACTTGTACTGCTATATATATTTTGATATGTGAAATTCAAGGCCTTCTTTATAATTTAACTTTCTTGGACTTCAATTTTATAGGTGCAAGATCAAATCCATTAAACAAGGTTTCACGTTGATATTGATACAACTGATAGGAATATTCCAAAAAAGGTAACCTAAACCGTTATGCCCATAAGTTTGATTTCGTTACATATTATTCATTCAGAGAATAATAATGCCAAAAATATTTTGTATACTACCAATGAAATATTAGTTATATGATTGGTATTACATTTGAAATATGTAGACTCGGTATTTTTATAGTTCATATTGTTAATACAAAGGTTTAGATAAAACATTGGTTTGTTGCTAAAGAGTATTTTATATTATTATTTATGTCTTTCTGCCTCGAGCTGTTGTCACTAGTTAGATATTCATGAGTTTATGTTACTAGAATTTGCATCCTGCACCTAGGTTGAGGAGCTTTTTGGGAGCTTGTTTGGGAGGCATTTAAGAGATAAGTTTCTTCTATCATTTCTTGTGTTGATCTTTGCATACTTTACTTGGGTAGAAGTAGTCCTAAAATTTTTACACTTTTCCTATGTTAGAAGCATGAAAATTGAATTACACATGTGTGTTTCTTCTTGTATTGAGTTCTTCTTTTGTTGTTTGATCCTTAGCAAACATCCAAAAACATATTCCTTTTTGTTTATGTGCAGATTAAGAGGTCTTAATTACTTTTTTCACGTCATGATAGGTACTTGCATGTTAAGAACTCGTGATTTGAGTTCTTAGTAGTCAAGATTGGGGAAAGTAAGACAACGAATGTGTTTGGGATTGGTAGAGTGGTTTACCAATACCAAACTCATTCAAGGTCTTAAGTAGTATTGAAGTCTTAGGTGGTATTATTTAAGTCCCTGTAGGAGTTTTCATGTGAATTAGGAGTTTTAGTTCTTAGGAGTTTTCACTATTAGGAGTTTTCATTATATAGTATTTTTCATTATTAGGACATTGTTAGGAGTTTTTATTATTAGAAATTTTTACTATTAGAAGTTTTCATTGTGTGGGACTTTTCATTATATAGGAGTTTTTATTACACTACAAAAAATCATGTACATTGTGACAGTTTTAATGTGGCGGTTATTTAAAACCGCCACTTTTTACAATAAAATATGACATTTATTGAACTGCCATATTTTACATGTAAAATATGGCAATTTTAACCACCATTTTATTAATGTTGAAAACTGTCATATTTTACATGTAAAATATGGCAGTTTGAACTGACGTCTTTTAATAAATTAGCTTCTCGGGCACTGATTCCCTTTTAGTTTTTTTATTCCTTCTTAGTTTTCAATAAAGCATTCCCACATTTTGACATTCTCACATTTCGACGTCTCCTTCATTTCGACTTTCCCGCATTTCGACTTCTCTTCAGATTCTCAAATCATGTTCGACATTCTTCGGCATCCTAGTTCAACCAATTTTTGGCTTCGTCCAGTATTGGTAAGATAAACAAAAAAAATGATTTAGGGTTTTCATTTTGGAGGTGCGTTTTGATGTTTGTGTGGTGGTAGGTTAGCATCTTGGAGTTGTCGCTCAATCTGGAGTTGAACACAAAGGTATTGCCCTTTAGAGCTTCATCATTTGGGATTAAAGGCAAAACCCATCATTTTGGAGTATTTTGGGCTTAATCGTTAGTCTGCGAGTATTTTGGAGTTAAACCCATTGTTTCGAAGAAGAGAGTGGTGATTCTAATTTGTGTCTTCAAAGTCAGTGAGTAATCTGGTCTTCCTCTCTCTCAACCCACTTTGGTCTTCCTTTCTCCCAAGCTACTCCAGTTCTGTTTTTCTAATTCAATTTGTGTTGTTTCACTGTCTCAGTAGCAAGGAAAGTGATGTTGACGATGTATGGAGAGATGCCAAAGAGGATATTGGCATATTGGGGTATATTTCTCTTTGTTTTTATTTTTTTTAATCTTCCACTATTACTTCTTCTATCAATTTCATCTTTTTTCAATTGCATCCAACCCATTACAAATTACATGTAACTAAATGATTTTAGGTGCAGAGATGATTTATCTGACTATAACATCTTCTATCAATGAAGGATGCTAGTATGTCTCGTTTTGGTGAAATTATCAAGTAAAACGCTAACCACCCATATTCCCAATACAACCTATATTTATATAATACATTCAAATTGTACAATTTATTAGAAAGAAATTATAATATGTAATCATGTGTTATTTAAAAACTAATTTAGATCATGATGGTCTTGAACCACCAAGTAAAATGCTAAGCACTTGTATTCCTAATCCAACCTATTTTTATATAATACATTCAAATTTTACAATTTATTAGAAAGAAACTATAATACTTAATCATGTGTTATTTAAATTCTAATGTAGATCGTGATGGTCTTGAACCACCTAACAATTTTTCATTTTAGCCTTTAAAAACTACATTGTTTATTGTCTTTAAAAACTTTTGCCACCTAATCTTGAACGCGTTATTTGCTATCTTTAAAAACCTTTACAAGCTGCATGAGTATCATTTTGTTGTTTTACTTGTATGTTGTAAGTCTTTCATAATCTTAGTTGAGAGATTTTGACTAAGAAATGAACATACTTAGACTATAGGATAAGTAGCATGCCTATTTATGCCATAGAGGTTCGCAAGGTCACCATTGTCACTCACAATCTTCTTCTAACCACTCTCTCCCTTGTATGATTCCCTTGATGAGTAATTAATTTTTTTTTCTTTTTTTTTTATAATCATGTCAATAGATAAATCGTGGATTTCTAAACTCCGAAACACCATTGCATATGTAAATGGGTTGAACATTTTTCTGGATTTTGCTTTTGATCATGGTTCTGACAAAATATTTGATAATAACAACAGCGACAGTTATAAACGCCATAATATAATGTAAGTTGTGACGTTTATGAAAGTCATTATTTTCGATGTTTAATTTCTGTTCAAACAAATATGGCGGTTTTAACTGTCGTAATTTACCTCAGAAAACTGCCACTTTTTACAATGTAATATATGGCGATTGTTGCGGCGGTTCGACTAAAACTGTCACATTTTACTTTGTGGCGACGTAAATTATGGCGGTTTTTGAAACCGCCGCATTTTACGAAAATAACTGTCAGAATTTACATTGTTTTTTGTAGTGTTATATAATATTATTAGTTCAGTAATTTATAATCTATCATTTTTATTTGGTATTGTGTATATTATTGACAGGTTTTGTTTGGATGCAGAAAATAAAGAAGTATGCACCGGATACATATAATACAATTACCAACAGAAAAATCCATCAATAATTTGGATAAGACCGAATTACTACTACCAAACTTCCGTCTCTGTACAAACTCCATAACTATTTATACAAACTTAAAGATACAGTATACATGTTAATATATAAACATTTATAATGATACATGTTAATATATAAAAGTTTATAATGAGTTTGCTCATACAAGTGAAACTTTTACCTTTTAAATATATCACATAAATTTACTACATATATAAATTCAATTTTACATCATGTATTCTATCACTTTTTTTTTTCATTCAAAACAAAATCTTCTTTTATTGTGTGAGAGGAAGATGTCTTTCGATAATAACACGGTTATTATAAGCTTGATAATAATCCAGTGGTCTTTTTAATAATAACATGCTAGAAAAGCATTAAAAAATGTATTTCTCATATTTGAGTAACAATAAATAGCGTACTTTAGTTTAGTGGAGGGTGATCATTAGAAGTACAGTTTGGAGAAGATTTAATTCTTAACATGTTGGCAATTTGATTTAGTTAATACCTATTATTTTGGTGGTCAACACTCACCTTTGAAGGACAAGATTCAAATCTCAGCATGTTGCCAATTTGTTTTGGATTCTTTTAGCAAGCCATTACTCATGGCTCACCTTGTAAGTTCAGTGGAATTGTTTCCTAGTGGGAACTTTGAATGACCCTAATAGGTTCAAAGAAAGGGATGAGGAACAGGGTAGAGAAATTGGAATGAAACCATTCTTATTGAGTGTCTTTTCATTCTCACTAACTGAACTACACCAATTAAACACACAGGTCATCTATAGTCCTCGAAATGTTCCACTCACTTCAAATTAGTTCTTATACTCAAAAATATCTCAGAAATTTTTACTTACATCAAAACCCAAATCCAACATTATTATCATTCATATGATAATACTAACTATTAATTTAATTAAAGATTTCAAGTCTTCAAGAAATAAAATAATCCGATGTGCCTCAAACCAAGTTAATTCAACATCTTGTTTTGTAGCAAAAGTCAATAGTCTAAAACATAACTAATCAAAACATATTGCTCCTATGAACGTGTCTAAATTAAATTTGAGTTCAAATGTTATATAAACAATTCTATGGCAGTATCACAATTTAAGATATATCTTTCTTTTACATTTTAGTTTTTAATATACTTCCTTTTTATTTGACAGACCATTTTTTTTTTTTCTATTTTGAATAGTGTAAGATGGAACCTGCTCGGTGGGAAAGTTTCTTAGCACACACAAACCTAATACCTCTTATTTGCACACAAACATGATACAATACTCACCAAACAAGCAGTTCAATGGACAACAGATTAAAGGTTGCCATTGATAATCTCTATATAAAGTTTAACAATATTTTACTCATCAATACAATGTATGTCTCAGTACTAAACTTTTCTAGTATTTGAATACCTGAAGATTTTGACCCAAAGAATAGTGGGAAATATTTACGAATGCGGGTAGAATACCCTGGGTTTTGGAAACTAAGTTCCTCTGCTAAACACCAGAACAATCCTCATCTTATCCATACCATTACAGAATTGCATGAATGTTTTAGAACAAATCCATCTTTTTTTTAAAGTATATGCTAGTTATTAGACAAATCAAATATCCAGGACGCAGTGTTCAGTCACAAATATTATTTTATTTCAGTGTAAACGTCCTTTTTCGTAGAAAAACCAAATCATCGACAGTATAAAAGTAGCTGCCTGGTTTTGTCTAATGCACTAATAGCAAGTTTGATTTCGTATTTTGAAGATGATTTCAGAAAAAACAGAATTAAAACTTTCGTAGCCTTAAACACTTCTTCCATCCTAGAACAAGTTTCAAAACACAACTAAAGGGGTGAATCGGCCAACAGAGACAACAAATCACAGATTGTATCTAAAAGCAAGTTGTCCAGCAAATGGTTAAAGCACTAACACAAACAAGCTAAAACAGTTAAAGAAAGCATTGTCTAGCAAACCATTTACACACTACCACCTCAGTTCTAAAACTATTGAAGAAATAATACTAGCCTAATGTGATGAATTCACAATAAACACATCCTAGTTTCAGTACAGGGTAACATGCAAAGGAGGAGGCACAAGGCTTAATCCTTTACGGTTTTGTTGATCAAGGACTTGTGAATGTGAGGAATGACACCACCACCAGCAATGGTCCCTTTGATAAGGGTATCCAGCTCCTCATCTCCCCTGATAGCCAGTTGCAAATGCCTTGGTGTTATCCTCTTCACCTTAAGATCCTTACTTGCATTCCCAGCCAGTTCAAGAACCTCAGCAGTCAGATACTCAAGAATTGAGGCCAAGTATACTGCAGCAGTTGCCCCAACACGTCCATTGGCCTGGACCCTTTGTTTCAGCTGTCTATGGATACGACCCACAGGAAACTATATTTCCAAACACATAAAAGAGTTACAAAAATATATAAAAACACATATGGGTACACACGCTTAGTATGAAAAAATTGCATTTTCAACTAATCAAATGTCATAATAAGTATGATTTTTAGATCTGTTAATGTACAAACTTTAAAACTTTAACAACACTTCAGATAAATCTAACCCTGACACTTTATGTATGTGTATGAACGAGTGAACATGAACGGATAGATTATTCACTCAAAAACAAAACCTATACAGTCATACAAAGGACAAATACCTAGCAACTAAAGCAACAAATCCATGGTCTGACATAAACAAAAGTACATATATTTTGAATGTATATACATATATGGTGCGTAAACCTTTTGTATAAAATCTTCCATAAGCATGGTCATACTTAATAGTTAAACTGCATGTGGGTGAATCGGAAAATTTCACATCTATCAACCCTACCCAGTGTTCTTTAACGCAAAAAACAAAAGTAAACAAAGAGGGAAGAAACAGAGTGACGAAGGTTTCAAAATTGAAAATAGAGAAAGTAAAAGACTTTAAATAACAAAGAGAACAAGGAAAAGGGGGGAAAACCTGGATTCCTGCACGAGATGAGCGAGAAATAGGTCGCTTCTTGTCTTTGTCTTTGTCCTTGTTGGCTGCCGTGGTTTTCGCTGCAAGAAGCCCCTTCCCTCCTTTTCCCGCCATTGTTTTTACCTACACATCTCAAAGTTAAAATGGAAGAAACAAGCAGAAGAAAGAAAACAAAGAATGCATGTGACGAGAATATTCGTAGCACAGAGAGAGATACCTGTGGGTGAGAGAGAAGAGAGAGAGTTGAAGGTGAAGGCGAAGGTGAAGGAGGAGAAAACACAATCTGAGGAATAGATCCAACTCTGCAGAGTGGGGTCGTATTCTTTATGGGTGGGTAAACGGGCTCGGGTCCTCGGCATATCCGTTTGGCCCGCGGATGTTATGTTTTAAAATCATGTTAAAACAATAGGTAAAAATTAAGCCCATTTGTCATATCCACAGGATCCAATTTTAAAACGTGTGTAAGACCGTAGTAAAATTAATTCCACGGGTTAACGGGTTTAATCCGTGGGTTCTCGGATTTAACCACGAGTTCGGGTAAAACTTACCTAAACCTAACCCTAAAAGAAACTTGCGTTGATTCGCGCTTCTCTTCTTTTTTTCTTTTTTGCTCTTTCTTTTTATTGTTCACCATCCATCTTCTGTTCCCGGCACCTCGTCCTTCCTCTCGCGCCATGCCGCCACCTCGACTAGTTCAGGCTTCCGCCGCCACCGTGACAAGTGGAGGTTGGCCCTCCGTTTCCTTTTCTCGCATCTAATCGTTGAATTTCTTTTTTTGGGTTATTCATTGAGCTGCTTTGGTTACTAAATCATTTTGATTTGATATTATAATAAAGTTGGTATTGAAATTTTTATTTAATTCTGATTTTATTTGGTGACCGATCTATGTCAGCTTTGATTGTGGACTCTTTTGAGACTCTATTAGCCGAAAATATTGAACTCTAATGTTATAAATCTATGCATATTTTAGTTTATTAATTTTAGCTTCAAACATGTAAGGAAAAAATACTTTTTTTCTAGTATTATACGTATAAAATTTTAATTTTAATAAATATTTTTCATATTATTATTTGATTCAAGGACTAGTTCGTTTATTCACGGATTTTTTAGAATTGGAAACGGGTTTGGAAATTAATCCATTTATTCGAACATGAATCTTTTAATCAAATTAACAGGTTGGATCTATTCACAGGCTTTCATTCACAATGTTTAATTAAAAATTATTGGCTTAATTAGACTTTTCATCCTCTACTTTATATCCGAGGTTCATTTTGGTCCTCTTTTTTTTTCGGGGTTCAATTTAGTCTCTTAGTTTGTGTAGGAGGTTCAATTCAGTCCTGTGTGTTAACAGCGTTAAAAAAATTAACGGCAGAGTGATTTGATGTGATACTGTGGCAATTTTACATGACGTGTCACGTAGGGAAATCAGCTTATGTGGACAGTTCAGAAAGAGAAATTAAAGTCAGTGGTAAATTGAAGAAGCGAAATTAGGGTTCGTGGAAGAGGCGAAAATCTGGTGCGAAGAGGAAAGTTATATATATATTCGAGGAAGAATTTGGGGATTAGTATTGAACAAATTAGGGTTCGAGGAGGAAGCGAAAATCATTGAATCAATGTATTAGGGTTCGCGGTCTCCTTCGGTGCGACAAAGGTTCGTCGCTGTGTTCGTAGTGGGACGAAATCGAAGGTAAGTTTTCTGGTTTTTTTATGGATTGAATGTCCTGTTTTACTTATATAGTATTGTCTTTGTCGGCGTTGGTATTATTTTTTGTGTTATTCTGTCTGTGTGTGTTTGTAATGGTGTGTGACTTGTGGTCCCGTTGCTTTGTGGTGGTCCCGTTTGTTTGTGGTTAGTGGGTTGTGGTCCCGTTTTAACTTTTTTGGGGTATGGGATGTAATATGTATTGTATATGTGGGCATTGGTTGTGCGT
>Ga0214545_1001608_pt1 | contig 42568 bp, 20 predicted proteins | sample CNSS4metaG_FD_160064 | JGI IMG/M metagenome (GOLD analysis project Ga0214545, IMG submission 160064) | Root nodule microbial communities from cowpea collected in UCLA plant growth center, Los Angeles, California, USA - CNSS4 | ecosystem: Host-associated > Plants > Roots > Nodule | place: USA... | reverse complement strand
GCTATGGTGGCAAATCCAAATCCATAAGTGAGGGCGAAAAACACACTGAGATGAATTCTACCTTGCTTTTCATACTCTGCAACATTCAACTCAAAATGATTGTCTACAATAGCAGGTATGTTGTACCTTTGACCTTGTGCTGTAAACAAGTGTGAGGAGAAAATGGGAAACCTATTGGCATTGTAGACATTGAGGCCCCAATATGCTATAGGAGTAACAACATAAACTACTAATGCATAGCCCACAAAAACATTGGCAATGGCAAAGAAGGGTGATATAAGAGGGCTGAACAAGAATGATGCCACAGCAGTCCAATCAAGTGTGAGGGCTCCAACTCCAAGCCCCCTCATGCCTGATCCTATCTGCTGAGCTGTAACTGACTTGGAGAATATCCAACACAACCATGAGATATTTGTGAGCGTTGTGAACAAGTATCCAGGGACCACGTACCACAAAAAACTGCACACTAGTGCAATAAAGAAAAACTTTGCCCGTGAAAGTCCTCCTTCATCTTTCTCATGCAATGCTCTGCATATCAACAATTCATTTATGTAAGTATAGTGGTTTGTTAGTACATCAATACAGACTCTGCACACTATGTGATTGCATGTGAAACTTTAATTGCTTCGCACATGTTTCCCTTGTTACATACTTAATTTCTCGGTGTTCATTTTAATGTTGTTACCTCACAACAGTACTACACAGCTCATAAAGCTAGAGATGTACGAGTCTCATGTCCTACTTCCTTTAAGGTGTAGAAAACCATCCTAAACATCCACACAAGGAGAAATTAACGTTATGGTTGAAGACTTTGTGATTCCGGCGAAACATCATTTGAGACGTTTAAAAGAGTTATAAAGTTTTGATTGCATGTTATTAACAATTGGTCAAAACAAAATAGTCTGTATCATAGAATAATGTTTCCCATATATGGGTTGTCATTATCATAATATCAGAATCCAAGTCAAGTAAAATAGTGATGATAAAAAATCTTGTATCTATCGGTAGTCCATATCAGAATCCAAGTCAAGTAAATCTTGTAAATATTAATGGGTCAATTATATCTTACTTTTTAAAAATATAAATTCAAAATTGATTGCGAAATTAGCACGACGGTCACATGCTGCTGTTTCTTAGTGTCGAACGTAGCCATTTTCTCCATGTCTCATTCGTAGTTCGTAAGTCGTTTGCGCATAGCTGTTGATGCTTAATTGTGATCAATTTCAGGACCACATGTTTAAACAATATAAAAGGTGAGAGTAAATGCTTGATATTAACGTTATTTCAGTGAACTGTGAGGTAGTTCTAAAGTCAACTGTGATATAGTTAGACAAGAATCTTTGAAACCAGCTGGCCCAGCGCAGTGTCTTCGTTTGAACAAAAAATACAAAGTCTTCTTTTATGTCTCGCCCTCACTTTACGCCTTCTAGGAAAATCCATGAAGATTTGACTTAACTATTTCTATACACAAATAATGAATTTCCCCACCCTCTTGTACTTTATCCTCATTCAAATAGCTTTTTTTGTGAGTGCACTTCATCTAAATTCAAGTTAGGTTCATTTATGGGGTAACCTTGCATTTAGAGAGGTTTTAATAAACTCTCCCTTTTGTTTAAATCTATCCACCTCTATACATATTTACTGCGAGAGCGAAAAGAGCATGTGCATAAAAACATTCTACCACCAAGTGTACTATATGTGCATCATTGAATTTTGAAGAAATATAAATTAAAAGTATTAAAAGAATTCTTTTCACTACTCATAGAAAATATAATACAATAGTATAGACATTTAGAAATTTTTATCAAATTTTAACTTAATAATTAATACACCTACAAAACATGTAATAATCATATGAAAAGAAGAATGCTTGTAAAAATGATAAAAAAAATTAAGAAAAAAAAAACAATAAGGAAGGACTTAACATACCGGAAAAGTGAAACTTGGACGAGGGTACTGGGCCACCACATATGGGCCGGTTCCACCACGTATTTCCTCAGTAATCCGGCCCATCCATATCCTAGCACCTGCAGACGCGCCGTCAATTAAAGGCCAATTATTTTTTATTTTGTCAACATTTTTCACAATTTTAGTCATCTACAAAAATCGATCAAATAATTTCTCTGTAATGATAACATAGTCATTAAAAATTTAATTAAACTAAGTATTCAATGAGTTTTCCTAGTTGTACAGAAACTTCAGTAATTACGATAAATTATATTAAATTCCAAATTAGAAATTAGAAATACGTTACTTTACACAACATGATAATTATAAAAAACATAAATATTCTCTTACATACAGGAAACTCTGGAAATTTATTGTTATCATTAACTTGAAGGACTATAATAAATTGCACTATTGATTCAAAAAAAAAAAAGAAAAAAGAGTTTATTATACGAAAATTTTAACTCGATATTTCAAGTGTAATATTCTTTTTCTACATAATATTACTTTATTTATTAACAAAATCTAAAGTTTGAATCAAATGATTCAACTTGATTCAACTGGGGTCAAGAGGAAAAAAATAATATACGCCGAATAAAATTTAGAAAATTTAGAAAAGAGACGCAAAAGGATTGATTAAAATAATGACATGAAATTGGCAAATCATTACACCATCGTGAAAAGGACCGGTGGAGAAGAGGAATCCTTAGATAATTAATATGTGATTTTATAGTAATAGGAGAATAGTTTAAGGATAATTAAAGTAATTAAAAATAATTAGTAGGTGAATGAAGTGGTGGTTGTCACTAACCTGTGTGGTAATGATGAGAAGCCAAGAAGCAAAAAAGGAGATGCTCCGTCCGTAAAAAGCTTTGATAATGTTGACGATACCAACCGCGTAGGGCGACCCGGATCCGAAAGCGCTTCCGGCGTTGGCGAATATGGTAATGAGGACGTGCTCCTTCATGTTAAACGGGCCCGGGTTGAAGGAGAATTTCTTGGACCCGAACCCGGGAAGAGTGAACTTGGTTTCGGGTAGAACTGCGGCCATGAAGTGGCCGATAGGGAGTGTGGCGACTTGAATGGTGATTTGAGTAATGATGAGAGGCTCCGTACGGTAGGCGAAGAACTGGTTGAGGAAGGAGAGGAGGGAGCAGGAGAGGAGACCCAGGAACCACATCCGGAAGGTCCATACGGGTCGGGTCGGATCGTCTGTGTTGGTGACCGTGAGACGAACCTCTTCGATTGGAGAAACGTCGTCGTCTTCTTCGTCTGGCACTTGGTCCGTGACCGGCTTCTCTGGGTCAGAAACGGTGGTCATGGTTAGAGAGAGTGGGTTTTGGATGATGCCAAAAAATTATTAGTGGTTTCTGTTACGTTGGATTTTGAAGATATAGAAGAAAAAGGATTTGGATTTCCACGTTCCAACTCCTTCTGTGGGGTTGGTCCCTTTTTTTCCAATCACCACTGTGCCTTCACACTTTGAATGAGATCACATTCTTCATTCTACTCAATATGCAACACACTCCTTCCACAAAACTATTAAATAATTTTTTTTTAAAAAATGTTTTAATTAAGACTCACATATTTATATTGAACAGTGCTTATCGTGAAATATTATCTTCTGTATAAACCTAAAAGGAATGAACAATTTATTAGCTTTTGTATCTTTTGGGATTGTGTGCTACTTGTTTCTCTCTTTATCGGCGAAATAGGTTATTTTTTGGGTAAGATTATGGCAAGTGGCTTTATGCAGATCCGCGGTCAGCACATGTAAACGCATGATTCCTTTACGCTGTTTCACCAAAAGTTTCTTTCCAGAGAAGTTGCCTTTTCAGAATATCTCACGGGTTTTTATATTTCAAAAATTTGTTCCAAGTTGAGATTTACTAGTGTTAGATACATTTTTTATCTTCCTTTCAAGTTGACATTTTTTTAAAAGGAGTAAACTGACTCTTAATTTTTGAAAATATATTTTAATCAAGTTTTTATTAGTAAAAAATTGTTAATATTATTAAAAGTGTTGATGTTTATATTCAAATTTAGTGATAAAAGTCATGAATTAAATTAACGATTTTAGTATTTTTTGTCTTAAAAGGACATGATTAAGACCTATTTTCAAAAGTTGAGAACACATTATTGAAAAATAGATACCAAATTGACACATCTAAATCAAAATGGATACTATCCGACTAATTAAACCTAAAAAATGTTAATGTACATAAAAAATAAAAAATAGTGATAACAATTTATGTACGTTTAAAACGTATATATGAAGGAAAAAAAATTTATAGAATATGCGACATAATTAAAAAGAAAGTAAAAACATATTTCTATCATGGCTCTTGTTAATATTAATTTTTTTTTCAATGTTTTAATATTTAATATTTGATGAATATGTTAGTGTAATATTAAGCTCTTAAATTATGAGCATGGCATGTACATAATTATCAGATATTTGTAATATGATAACAAGTAATATTATGAAAATTAAATATATGAAAATTGTTAATTCAAAATATTAAGATAATATCATGAATAAATTCATATATTCATTAAATGTTGAATTTAAAAACGTTAAAAAAATTGGAGTTGCCAATTTAGACTTTACATGTGTATAAAAAGACTTCATGTCAATACCACTTGATTCGCGTGCACATACTGTCTAAGGAATATAAATTCGGTGTGGAATTGAATTATTTGCATCAAGACGAACCGTTTATGCCACTATAATTAAAATAATAATTCTTAGACACTTAACTAGAAACGTATAAACAAAATATATAAATACAAATAACAAATAATAATTCCAAATATATTTTCAATATTTAAGTTGCTTTCGTCATTGATACAAATATATTTGTTTTCTCCTACTTTTAAATTATATCTCAAATATATTTTACTGTAATATATACTCAGTAATATAAAAAATGCACAGACAAAAACAATACGTGGGAAGCACTGGTTTCAACAGGTTAGACTAAAGAGAACATTTAAAAATTCTGGAAAATGATTAAGAAAAACAAATAGAGATCCTTCATCCCATACTATTTATAATCAAACAATTAATTTCTTAATCAGTAGTTTTAAGACACTGAATAATAAGACTATAATATATGGATAATGATATGATTTTATCGGTTGAAAAATACAGATATTAAAACCACTTTATCAAAAAGAAAATAAAAAGTCAACTCAATAATTGTTTCTCTCCCTCATTAATTGGAACTTTACCATAAGTTAAGATAACTTAATATTGGATTTATAGTAAACAAACTGGATTTTATTGTGGTTGTTATTAGATTAAGTGTTGCTTTTTACTTGTAAATCTTCAATAGCTATGTCAAGTCATATATATATATATATATATATATATATATATATATATATATATATATATATATATATATATATATATATATATATATATTTACAAAATCTTCATGGAAAAGAAATAAGATATTTAGATTCTTCTACAAAAACTCTCAAAATATCTAAAATGATAAAACAAATGTTATATTTTAAATTATCTTTCATATTAATAAAATAATGGAAGTCCTACAAATTTTTACTTAAAAACCTAAATTAGAACAACAAAAATAAGATTCTATATCTCATATGAAGTGCCTACCAAAAAATAACTCTAAGATCTAAAAATAATATATTACGCTAAGAGTGCTCTTAGGATCAACTAAGTAATAGATACAAACATATATAAAAATAGTAACCCTTACCATATTTATCAAAGACATTGACAAATATACACTAGTTTTGAAAGAAAAACAAAAATACAGAGTTAAAAGTAACTATAATATGGAAAAATAAAATAATGACCTCATTGGATAGTAAAAAATATTTTTTTATTATATTTTATTTTTCATTTTCGTAAGGAAAAAATAATGAAATTATAAATATGTTAAGGTTAAATGAAAATAGTTTGAAATTCTTATTCATATTGCCTACGAAAATAATGGTTTGTGATATAAAAAAGGTTCAATTAAGGTATCAACGAGGTGAGTAGGGTACAAGTAATAGTTTTTCTATACATTATTCGTTTGATAAATATATGTCTTCTATCCATTTTCATATTTGTGCAGGTATCCGTTACGTGGGTACTCGCATTTTTTTTAATATCCACAGATATCCATAGTATTTACGGGTATTTACAAAAAAATATATTTAACAATATATTTTAATCATAAACTCAAATAAAATAAAATACATAATATTTATAAATTTTAAATAAAGTTCAAATAATTTATTTAAATAGTGTTGAATGACAATTTAAGAAAAATCAAGATTTTTTAAAATTATTTGATAAAACATAACCCATTTAAAATCAATGTATTAGTATTTTAATCACATTTTTTTATTTTTAAGTTAAATTAAAATATATTGATTACAAATATGTACAAATATAAATATTATAATATTCATACTCACCCTATTAATAATTGATATAAAAAATAATTATATCTGCGAATATCATTTATGATATAATTTTTTATCCGTTACATGTTTTTATCCGTGAATAAACACATGTACCATTTCTTTTTACCTCCCTTAACAAAGACAAAAGGCACAAAGTGATTATATTCCATGGCAATGTCATTATTTGAAACGAAGATGCTATAGATATAGGTATCACAACTTTGTTTCTTTATATTGTTTAGCAAATCAGTCTATACCAACACTCTTAATTTATTTTCACCTTTTCCTTATTCAAGCAATCCATTCCCTGATACAGACAAAGTCTAAGTTCTGAAGTATCACTCAATTGACTCAAATAAATAAATAAATAAATAAATAATTACCCTCACGAAATTCGAAAATTAAAAATAATAAGTTAATTATGCAGCTGATATATTACACAAAAGATATGTCTTTTATAAAAAACAGTGTATATAAATTATATAAGATATTTTATTTACTGGAGAATATTTGCCAAGCCAACCACTTGAATTTTCCGAAATTAACATTACCCGGCGACATTTGTTTTATTTGATAAGTGATTAATATTATATGCCCGTAAAATTATTTAAAAATTTAAGGGCTTGTTTACTTTATTATTTAAAATGATTTTTAATTAAAATGTATATTTTTCAAATATGATTAAATAAGACTTGACAAATTTTAAAGTGATTTTAATACTGTTCTCGTAAATCGTCATAGAATGATAGTTGAAAACACTGATGCAAGCGTGATTTATGGTTAGATTTTGACGACTGAATTTTGATTGACATCAATTTCAATCATGGTTTTTTTAGTGGAATTTTATTAGATGCGTATAAGAAATTGTATTTATGATGCTGACCCTCCAATGGTCCTTTGCACTATCTAAATTTGGGAAAATTGGGAATCATTCACATTTTGAATGACTATTTTTTCCAATGAAAACCACTTTCAAATAATTTATTGTATTCAATAGTGTTAGAAAACCTTCTTTAGTAACAAAATTGTATATTAAAAACTATTAATTGAAGAAAAAAAAATACATATTGCACTCATTAAAAAAATTGAAAAAACTTAAAAAAGTTAATTGACAACTTTTTTCTAACCCAAATTTGAAATTCTCTTAAAAAGTATTATTAATGTAGTAAAATAGCATTAAAGAGACAACGAAAAAAAATCATTTTTAATTGCTACAAATAAACGAGAAAATATACCGAAAGAAATATTAAATTATCAGTGAAATCACTTGTAATTCACCAACGTTAATATATAAAAGTCAAGAGAGAATGTTACTCGTATAATATTTCAGTATTGTTTCTTGTCCACTTTTTACTATTATTGTTTATATATCGTGATTGGCATAAATTTTAAATATTTATTATAATAGTTAATAGACGATGCTAATTTTCTATTGGATGATCAATTGAATTTACATATTAAGTGCATTTTTTTAAAATAATATTACAAGAGATATCACCTATTGCATGAGTAATGTAATACAATTTATTTTAAAGTAAGTTTGATCAGATAAAAAATATATTATTGAAAAAGGTAGAAATAATATACACGGAAAAAGAAGTTATTAATACCAATATCTTTAACTGTTTTTATGAAAAATTGTTATACTGATCAATACTATATTTCATAAAAAAGAAAGTATTATAACTTTGGAATTGTGCAATCCACCAGACTTTCAAAGTAAAACATTTTCCATATTAAATAATCTGAAAGTAAAGAAAAAACTTAAGAATTGTATAATATGGAGAGGAAAAAAGATAAGTTGAAAATATTGGGATTTATGTGGTGCGTAAAGTAAATACGGTGGTGCGAAATAAAATCTCCTTAAATAACAAAAACATACGCCGTAAACTTGGTACTGTGGCCCATAAGAAGACTATTGCACAGCTCAAGGCCCAAATAATACCAACACTCTTTTTTCTTTATTAGCCCAATTAAAGGTTGTGGCCTGCATTGACCCACCAATTTGGCATTTCGGCAACAATAATGTTTAAAGTTTGAATTTATTAATTATATTATCGTTATTATTTTACAAATTATGAGGAAATCTTACATAAATAAGTTAAATAAAATTTTGTGAGGGTATAACTTCAATTTATGTAAAAATTTTAACTATACATTTAATTCTTTAATTTTCAAAATTATTTTTTCTATTATATATTATCTAATTGTTACAGAAAAATGTCACATGTCTATTCGTTGTAATCGTGTCAATCACTACTTAACGTAAAATAATAGTAACAAAAACATTTAATAATAAGTGTCCATATATTAAGTTACAAGTGTTAATCAGTTATTAACATATGATATTAACAACGAAGTTCAATATAAGCACTGACATATGTAATTATATGTTAATTATGGATATATATATATATATATATATATATATATATATATATATATATATATATATATATATTTATTTAAATTGAATGATATATTTTATTTATAGAAATCAAAATTAAAAAATTTGAAAATTTTTGAAAACTAAAAGTAGATTTAAATCTGAATAAAAATAAAATGAAGGGATAAGTTATTATTTATCAAATACTCAACAATTTATTGCTACCATATTAATATACGAAATTCGAGTTTAATTTCACTGAGTGGAATCATATGTTAGTAAATACTTGTTTGTTAAAAAATTTTAAAAACGTAATTTGATGTAATAAAATAAAATGGTTTGTAAATAAGGGACGAGACAATGACTTGTGTCCCTAGGCGAATTCGGATAAACTAATGTTTAACATATTATACTAAAATAAGGTATAAACTATAAAAAACTAATCTTGCGTTTGCACAAATTTTCAATTTTAAAAAGAATGCCAAATCTGGGAGTTCATAACTGCTACCGAAGACAGATAAGAATTGAATTTTTATAGTAAAAGGGAAGTTTCCAAGAACCTCAACTATTCTACATTTCAATTCATATTCTGGTACTAGTTAATTAGTTTATGGTTTTCAAATCCCATCTGTCGTTACCAAGAAAAGGGATAAATAATTCCCTTAACCCTTTGAACTTTTCAATACTGAGTCGCTTTCGCTTTAGCCAGTTTCAACGTTTGAGGCTTTTGGAAATTCATTCGTTAGTTTCATAATCTGGGCATTCAACGAGGTAATGCATTTCTTCTCCAGTGTATTTTTATTTTTATTTTTTTCTTTTGATTTGGTTGTGTTACTTTGCTGAATTGACTAGAATCTGAAAGTTTGCAAATTTGGTTCAGGGTTTGGTTCGTAGTGAGCTTGGTGGGTTTTGTTTGAAGATTATTGCGAACCGACCTATTGGGGGTTGTTGGATGTTTTGTATACAATTGTAGGTGTACCTTACTTCCAACCAATTTGGATTTGTGTCAATAAATTGGATTGCGTTGTATCTGTTGACTTTGGTTTCGACGCATCCATCGCTTGTAGGTTGTTCTAAAGGACGTGAGATTTGAAGTGTCATGTTTATGAGATAGGAAAATTGAGTCTGTAAGTTGGGGGGTTCTGGATCAAGTTGTTTAGTACCTATCATTTTTTGTTCATTTGTTGGGAGGGTATTCAGGGTAGCTGCAGAAGGTTCATGGAACTAGCTCAGCATAGAGTTATGGAGAATGGGTTGGGCGAGGACAGTGAAACTTCTGCACGGGTTCCTCTCAGGGATCGCCGTGTCTACCCTGGTTATCCTGCAGGCTTGGTTAGGAAGAGAGCTTATATATTTGATGGCACCGGGAACTTTTATAACAAGGATTGGGATCTAGCAGACATTTTTCAGAAAGAAGAGAAGGATCTGGGGTCAGGGGAAGGTAGAGGGAAGGAGTTTTCTTGGTACCATGTGGAATTACCAAAAGGAAATCAGAAGTTGTCACAATCTGCAGAAGATTTGATTGGTGTTTTCTGCCCCCCATTGAAACTCCAAGACATTCTTGCACTTGTTAGTAACGGACCCTTTTGTGCACATGTAGATGGGGCACTTGTCTTCCGTGTTAATTCGCCTGGTCCTCCCTCCAGTGACTTCACATTTAGGATTGCTGCTAGAGTTACTGAACATTCAGTAATTACCGTGTCCTTGGGACGTGTTCCCAGGTTAGGCTTCTCACGCGTGGGTGAATCTCTTCTATCAGAGATTCCTAGTCTTGAAAGTTCCTCTTCTTTAACAGGTCAGCAGGAGGAAAGAGGGGGGATAGTGATAAAAGAGCATGTTCTTGAATTCTTATTGACTATGAATCACTCTGAGGAAGCTGACAACCCTGTGCCCAGATCTGTCTCAAATCTTGTAGTTCACATAATTGACACACATGTAGATCAGCTTCAAGATCTTGTGACTAAGCTTGAGATGGAGTTGGACTCTGTGGAGCTGGACTTGGATAAAGGTAATTTTTATGATACCCTCCTGATCCTCGCCTTCCCTAATTGTTCTCACAATTTCAGTACCCTTCAGAGTTCCAGTTACAGATTTGGGCTATTCTTGAATCCTGAAAGAATCTCTCAGTTTTTAACTTTCCATAATAAACTGACTCGAAAAAGATGCTGATATGAATTTAGACATATTCTGTGGCAATTCTAGTATAGAAGGGTCAAAATTTGTCCAACAGATGACATTTTGAAGTGTCTGATGATTAATTTGTTTGATATTTTTACCTCTGATTTCATTCAACAAAATTGTCGATGACATTAAGTGAATATAACCCAAAACTCTTTGTTAGTTTTTAGACAATGAAATTGGAAACACAAATTCAAGTTGTTATAATTGTGCATGAGAAGAGATGAAAGAGACCAAGTTGCCAAATAAAAGCGTTACCCCAAGGCCTCTTTCTGATTGTTTTTTTTTTTCATGTCTGTTAACTGAATTAAATGATTTCGTTATCTAGTATCTTAATGATGCTTCTCCTTGGAAAGGTTTTATATGGTGCACTACTAGTCTTTTCATTGTTGGCTTGTTCATTCTTGCATTCATCTCAATGGATTATTAATCTAACGGAAAAATTACTAACTAATTATCAGTTAAAGAGAAATGTAAACAACACACTTTTTATTTTTGGGTAAAGTCCATGTAGTACCAGTACCCACTACATTGGGATTGGGGATGTATCTCAATGGATTATTAATCTGATGGAGCACATTACTAACTATTTATCAGGGAAAGAGAAATGAATAACAAACTTTTTTTTTGGGGTGAAATCCATGTATTTCACCAAGTTCTGTGTGGAGTTCAAAAGATTTGCTTCATATTTTTTTCAGTATTTAGGCATACATTTAGTTAATGGTAATATGGTTACTGATTTTTTGAAAACCTGTGTGTGTGTGTGTCCATACATTTCAAGGCTCACTAAATATATTTTGACTCCAAAATATGGCATTGCCATCCTTGCACACATCCATCCTTGTGCCTCCTTTTGTTAAAGTGTTGTGTTTGAGGTCATCATATGCTCGGCAAATTATTTGTATCTTTAAATGTTTTGCCCATTATTATGCAATGGGGAGGACGCCACGTGGATACCTTTTAGAGCATAGTGTTTGACAGGAAGTGACTGTTTTTTTATGGACATTAAGTTGTTAATTGTTTACTCCACCGTTCCCTGCCCAAGAGGTGAAAATAGGGAAGTAATTTCTTGTGTAGCTGGTTATATTAAACTTAAATTTCTGCTTCCAACATGTTTTTCGGAAGTTTCTTCTAGACAACTTCCTCGATGTGCTATACTTTGAAATGGTTTTATAGAAGTGAGTAAGGAACAATTATTCTGCTTATTGTAGGTGGTTATGCTCTGAAGAAACAAATGTTAGATGACAGAAGATTCCCCAAACTGCATATTAATTTGCAGCGTCTCTTGCAGGTGATTCTTCACTCATCTGTTCATTGCCTCTTGTAGAAAGCATCAAGCTATGAATAAATCTTATTTAAACTCATTCTATTAGTGGATCATGAATAATTAAACATCTTAGTTTTTGTGATCCAGACATAAGAGTTGTGATTTCATCGTCATATCATAGTATATTCAATGCCATCAGGATAGAATAAGGGTGTCTTTTGAATTCACAAAAGCAGATAGATCTGGAAGAGGGAGGTATAAAAGAATAGTTACGTCTTTCATTCTGCATGGAGGAAAATAGGGTGTTCATCTTCCCTTTGCCACAATTCTAACTCCTTACTTAAAATTACTTTCAGAATGAAAAATAGCAAGGGTTTATGTAACCATAATTGCTACTGGAAAATGATTCTGCTTTATTGTATTAGGGGGGAAAATGAAGAAGGAAAAAGCAGATTGTCAGCATATGTAATAAATTACATCAATGAATACTGTTACCATGATTGGAATGACTTGACTGTCTCCATCTGATATGTTCTCATATTTATCGAATCAAATTTTATTTGTATGAACTAAACTTCCTTTTGGTTTTGTTTTAATTAAATTCCATTCAGGTGATTGCCCATGGAGAGCAAGTATATCTCCGAGTCAAAGAAAAATGCTCTTCAAAAAAATGGTTTGCCACTGATGACTTTAACTCCCTTGAAGAACTAATTGGAAGGTTAAGGAGGATGAAGGAGAATGTAGGGTTTATAGTAAATCGTGTCACAGCAATTCAGGCCGGTTTAGACAGCTGGCAATCGGAGCAAATAAACAGGAAGCTGTATTATCTCTCTTTCCTTTCAATCATATTCCTCCCTTTGTCGATAGTAACAGGAGGTTAGAGCATCTCAACCCAGTTCCTTTCTTTTTCTTGTCTCTTTACATGTGTCTGGAAAAGCCTAAATCTCATATCTATCACCAAAATATTGTATATAAGAAGGGACAATTTTCACCATATAAACTGGTTTTGTAAGGTTGACTTGATATAGACTTAAAATAGTATCAGAGTCTTCTCTATAACCATTAAAAGGGTCACTCACCATGTTATCCATGTACCTAACCCTTTATTGGACACTATTGTGAGAGAAAAATTCAAATCTTACTTTGACGGTAGATAATGCCAAAAAGTATATAAGTGCAGATAATGTTTCACCTTGCAAGGATTCAGTTAGAGTTAGACTTCCTTTTTGAGAATGTTGTAAGTTGGTCCCGCCATCATGCAAAACTTAATTTTTCACTTCACTACGAAACAAACACTTCTCTCTAACCTCACATCTTAATCCGACATTTTAAGCAACCTTTCTCCTTTACGATTACACATCACTTTTTACTTGTTTATAGAAGTACACAATCATGGTCCATAGTCCACAACAAATTGCATGCTTAGATTCATTCAGTTTTAATAAAAACCCGCATCCATTTTGCCTTTGATGGAAAAGCTAATTAATCAGTTTGGATGTGAATTTTTGCTTGTAAACATGAAACCAAACAGGTTAAAAGATTTTTGCACTGATATTTACTGGTGTATCACTGAAACTTCATAAGCACTCCGTCCAATGGTGGTCAATTCTTATTAACCACTGATGCTTAATCGGAATATATTTGTTATGAACTTTTTGTTATCAATGTCCCACGACCATTCCATACTGGTTTGATTTTGTTATTCTTGAACTGTGATTTCAGTCTTTGGCATGAATGTTGGAGGAGTTCCATGGACAGGTCAAAATGCCCCAGAGCTAAAAGATGGTTTTCGCAATGTCATCTTACTCTGCGTTGCAATGTTATTTCTTGTACTGCTCTGTTTCATTTTCCCGGCCCTTTATACTCGAATAGCTGCTGCATGGCGAAATAAGAGGGCTCTGAGCAGAAACTGGTCAGTGAACAAGAAACCATCGATGAGGAGATCATTGAGAATGGGAGATCAAGACAGAGGGGGCTATCTGCGGATTTAATGGTTCATGCTATCTACGAAAGAACAACATTTATGTCGATCAGTACTCACTTCTGTTTTCCCAGAATGCCTCGCTTGAAAGCAATTTTATCAGCTGCTTTTCAAGGACACATACATAAGAAACGTAATAAACTGACAATTGTTGTCGGTAAAACAATCATCTGAAGTCTAAATGAAATTCTCATGAGGCACGGACTTCTCTGAGGTTGTGTAAAATGGAGATTGTGATTAAGGCAAGGTATGTTGCATATTCTTTCATTGTTCCCCTCCCCCACGTGTAGAAGAGGATGTGTGGGTCTATTACTTTCTGTCATGACTACATTTCAAACTTGTACAGTGTAATTTTCTTTTTGGTTAGCGGCACAGTTTTTAATTTTTATTAATTGTCACTGATAGATCATGCAGAACCATGCCAAGTTGCTTCCCCGGGGTTGTAATTACTATTCTTCTGCTCTTCACAATAAATTTGTATTTTTTTTTCACCAGAAACAATCAAACAATTGTTCCTGTATCGATTTTCTTGGATCGGAAGTTCTTTATCCCCTTTTTCTTATTTTGTCTGATGAATTTGGCTCACAAAAACTTGATATGATGGATAAATGGTTTTCCAGGTAAACAATATAATAACTCGAGTTTGAAGAAAAGAAAAGGTTGAGTGTTTACTTTGTCTTGTGACTCGAGCTTTATGTCATCAATGGTAAACCTGATAAAGGCTTAATACGTTATAAATTTAGAAAAGGAAACTATTCCAAAGGCTTAATCACGAGTTAGACGAGAGAACAATATAAGAAAGAGAACATATAATTTTCTATATCAAGGTATTTGGATATTTTCAACCTGGATGTCACTTATTCATCAGGTCACAACAATTCAACTTTTTATTTTTTATTTACATTTTTGAGTTCTTAAAATAGTTTACTTTTAAAATAATCCTTAATTACTTTTTTATAATTTGAAGTAAGGCATGTCTTTAATCCAACAAGTTCAATTTTTTCCTTAAATTGACTTCACAAGTAATGACGAATTCGTGCATTTCATCCATAATTTTTTTCATTAAACTATAATTACTTGAACAACAAAATAATAAAATTATAGCTAATTTTTATGATCTATATCTTATCTAAAAGAAGTTTAAAAAGGCACCGTTCTTAAAGGAAGTTTAACAAAATTGCCAATATTATAAGAAAAAAATAGAAAAAAAAATTGGCAATATTCAGGCTGGCCTAAGTCCTATAAGTACGAAAAATAGCACGAAAAAAAATTCTCTATTTAAAATTGCGAACATATAAATTTTTAATATTTACTGTATCATTAACAAGTACTGCATTGCATTTTGCCTAAATATAGAATTATGACATTGTCAAAAGAAAATAGTACCAACCAATGAAGCAGTTGTGTGCGTGGTAGTCCTACGTGCCACATAACCCAACCAAACACCCGTGACGACACCGTTTGGGGTGATCATCTAGAACCTTCCTAGTCTGAGTTTCTCTCTCATTCAAAGTAGAAGAACTAGAATAATCTGCCACCTTCCTCTGGAACCGACACCGTTTTCTTTTCTTTTGCTATTACAAGGACCAAAACCCTAAACCCTTATTCTCAAAGATATAAAAACACATCTCCCCACCTTCCCGTATCTTCCATTTCGTCCTGATCAATCTCCCCTCCTGGCTATGGCTGCCGTGCTTCGCTCTCTCCGCCGCCGTGATGTCGCCTCCGCCACCTTCTCGGCTTATCGCTCGGTAGCACCTTCACCTCTTCCATGCCTCCTTCTTTTCATTATTTATATGATTACTTGTTGTGATGGTTGCTCCATGTTACCTGGTTTTACCGATTTGATCCATATAGGCCTTAACTATTTCTGTTTCTCATAATTCGTTTTGAACCATCTATTTGTTGATTTTCATCAGGTTTTGGCTCAAATTGTTTAGACTTTTAGATTGCTATTTTTCGTTATTCTAATTCTTTATCTAGTGTTGTCCTGGCTGTTGGATATCGATGTGTCGCTGCGAACAAACTTATGGTTAAGAAAAACATAAACAGGAATATAGCTCACCTGTCCTTATGGTGTAGATCCTTGAATTTTAATGTTCAGAAACTGTGTCATGAATGTGACTTTTATGCCAAACTTGTATACGGGTTATATAAGCAGTTATCAGTTTTGGTGGACTTCGCAGCTGCTCGATGATACTGCTTTTATCAGTTTTAATTGTGTTTTTCATGAATCATGGCCTGCTTTTCTAGCAATTCTTTAATTGCTTTATTCTACATCTAACCTGAAACCTCGTCTCCATTTTTTTTCGACTTTTGGGTACTCAAAGAAGTACTCGGGTTCTTGTTGTTGTTTTTATGCCGTTGCCCATTTTTGAGTTGTGTTATGAATAATATGTGACAACTGTAGTTTTGGTGGAAGATTTTTCTTACTTTCGCGTTTTTGTGCAGTTGACGGGAAGCGCTAAGCCAGCATATGTAGCTCACAAGTGGTCTTCTTTGGCTCGACCATTCAGGTGGGATTTGTTGTTATGGTTTTGTAATAATCCTCATCAGGTGTTGATCAAAATTACTCACTGTGATTTTTCATCTTCATTACAGTTCAAGACCTGCGGGAAATGATGTCATTGGTATTGATTTAGGTACAACCAATTCATGTGTTTCCGTCATGGAAGGAAAGGTAACAATAATTCGTGTTCACTTTTGGATTGTTTGTTCGTGTATATATGTTATTTGTGCTGACTCAAGATATATCTTTTCAGAACCCCAAAGTTATTGAGAATTCTGAGGGTGCTAGAACGACACCATCTGTGGTTGCTTTTAACCAGAAAGGGGAGCTGCTTGTTGGTACCCCAGCCAAACGTCAAGCTGTTACTAACCCGACAAACACTGTTTTTGGTACCAAGCGTTTGATCGGTAGACGCTTTGATGATCCTCAAACACAAAAGGAGATGAAAATGGTTCCGTACAAGATTGTTAAGGCTCCAAATGGTGATGCGTGGGTTGAGGCTAATGGACAACAGTACTCTCCTAGCCAAATTGGTGCTTTTGTTCTCACCAAGATGAAGGAAACTGCAGAAGCTTATCTTGGGAAGTCAGTTTCGAAGGCGGTAATTACTGTACCGGCTTATTTCAATGATGCTCAGAGGCAGGCTACAAAAGATGCTGGTAGAATTGCAGGTCTTGATGTGCAGAGAATTATCAATGAACCCACTGCTGCAGCACTTTCATATGGAATGAACAACAAGGAGGGTCTCATTGCCGTTTTTGACCTTGGAGGTGGAACGTTTGATGTATCCATCTTAGAAATTTCGAATGGCGTGTTTGAGGTATGTTGATTTGTTTCTTCTGCGTCTTTCATTCCTTCTTAACCTGTCAAAATTAATAATAGGACGAGATTGTACTAACAATATCTTCTCATTAAGGTGAAAGCAACAAATGGTGACACTTTCTTGGGAGGAGAGGATTTTGACAATGCCTTGTTGGATTTTCTGGTGAACGAATTTAAAAGAACCGAGAGTATTGACCTTTCAAAGGACAGGCTTGCACTGCAGAGGCTTCGTGAAGCTGCTGAGAAAGCTAAGATAGAGCTGTCTTCAACATCTCAAACTGAGATCAACCTGCCTTTCATTACTGCTGATGCTTCTGGTGCTAAGCATCTGAACATAACATTGACTAGATCTAAGTTTGAGGCCTTGGTAAATCACTTGATCGAAAGGACCAAGGCACCATGCAAAAGCTGTGTGAAGGATGCTAACATCTCTGTCAAGGATGTTGATGAGGTTCTTCTTGTCGGAGGGATGACTAGGGTACCCAAAGTCCAAGAGGTGGTTTCAGATATCTTTGGAAAGTCTCCTAGCAAAGGAGTAAATCCTGATGAGGCAGTTGCCATGGGGGCGGCAATCCAAGGTGGTATCCTACGTGGAGACGTTAAAGAGCTACTGCTCCTGGATGTAACTCCGCTTTCTCTGGGTATCGAGACTTTGGGTGGTATCTTTACTAGGTTGATCAATCGCAACACAACTATTCCAACTAAGAAGAGTCAGGTAATCCTTAATGCTACTAACGATTGATTAAGAAAATTCGTTCTAATTTAACATTGAAATCGTACAATACAGTCAATATATACAGTCAAGGTTGATGAAATATTGTTTAATTAAAGTTCCCCATGAAGTATTGTGTATCTACTGCAATATATACACAGTTTAGGTTTAAATAACAGGCTTTTCTACTTTGTAGTATTAATTATTGCTATGTTGTTGAATCTTTTCTGAATTGCATCATTGTTTCAGGTCTTTTCAACTGCAGCCGACAATCAAACTCAGGTAGGTATCAAGGTGCTACAAGGTGAGCGTGAAATGGCTGCAGACAACAAAACGCTTGGAGAATTTGACCTTGTTGGTATTCCTCCTGCTCCCAGAGGTCTTCCTCAGATTGAGGTCACGTTTGACATTGATGCCAATGGAATTGTTACCGTCTCTGCCAAAGACAAGTCTACTGGGAAAGAACAACAAATCACCATTCGGTCTTCTGGCGGACTTTCGGAAGATGAGATTGAAAAGATGGTCAAAGAAGCAGAATTGCACGCCCAGAAAGACCAAGAAAGAAAGGCTCTTATTGACATTAGAAATAGTGCTGACACTACCATATATAGCATTGAGAAGAGTTTAGGGGAATACAGAGAGAAGATTCCCAGTGAAGTGGCCAAAGAAATCGAGGATGCAGTTTCGGATTTGAGAAAGGCTATGTCTGGGGATAATGTTGATGAAATTAAGTCTAAGCTTGATGCTGCAAACAAAGCTGTATCCAAAATTGGGGAGCACATGTCAGGTGGTTCTAGTGGCGGTTCCTCAGCCGGTGGTTCACAGGGTGGGGACCAGGCTCCAGAGGCAGAGTATGAGGAGGTCAAGAAGTGAGGCGAGGAAGGGTTTTCTTCCCACTACATTCTGATGTATTGTTTAGATCATAAGTTAGAGAGATCAATCATCTTTTTCTCATTTAGCATATCATATAAGATCACTTATTTTTGTACTAAAGGTTGGAGTTCATTTTTTTTACCTTGAGGCCTTTCCAATATGTAGTACTGTACTTGCTATTTGAATGACGATATTCAAAGTTTTGCCTTCTCGTACTTTGCCTCCACTGACGAAGCCAAACTGTATCGGTCACTGGGGCAGATATCTAGTAACGTCTGCATCTCTACAATGCTTACTAAAATTTATTCAGAATCTGAGGTGTAATCATGATGAATGAGACAATTATTGTACCATGATAAAGGTTATATTTCCGACAATCATTCCATTTCAATTTTGTAATATCAGAGTTATGGGAGTTTTAGTAGCACTTGATCAATTAAAATGTATCGAAGTATTAGTGCTAAAAGCAATTGGAATTATGAGGGAGTACCGCTGCAGTATCACACTGACATGTTAGTATGTTGTGTGTGACTTTTCTAGCCATTTTTAGTGTGTAGAGTTAGCAAAACAATATGAACATATCATTCTCTTTACTTTCACCAATCATTACATTTTTCTATATTTTTTTTCTGTTTATACGCATTTGTGTATATTATAATTATTCATATGTATAAATGTTTCTTTCTTATTTTCAAAATTGATTGTTGTAGTACACAAATATGTTGTGTGATTTCAATATTTTACTTTACTCGTATTAAGGTGTTTATTTTATGTTTGAGACAAAATTAAGTTTTCCTCTCTAAAAATTAAATACAACATTTTATTCATTAGATGATTCTAGACTTTACTAATTAATAAAAATATTACTACCTTTTCCTAACTTGTCATGTTTTTAACTATTATATAAATCAATACTATACGAATAATGATATAAATTAGTGTATTTTAAAAAATAATTAAAGAATAGTGTAGGAAATTACCAACAACTTTTTACAAGTAGATCAGATCCCTGAAGTAGTGTAGGAAAACCAAAAACTATTGAGAGACATTCGACTATGCAAGAACAAGAGTTATGTGATCTATTATAACATTGAGATAATTACCAACAACTTTTTACAAAATAATTGGCTATAATTTATTATAAATTGCATTCTACATTTATATTTATTTTTCATTCATTTTTTTTTCCTACTTTTTCTCCACTCGGAACAAATATTGAGGAAGTTTTTACCATACTATAATTTCTAATATTTAATCACTTATTGTAGAATTGTATTTACTTTTCCACAATTAAGTAATATAAAAAAAACTAAAATAAAATCTTTAAATAACACGAGTCTCATAAATAATATAGTCTCACATGTATTTATGGTCTCACTTATATTTATATATAATCATTAAAATTTATACTTAGCTATATGGTTAAATATTAAATTTTTAATTTGTAAATATATGTAAATATCCATAAATATTAAAAAGATATTTAGATACTTCCATAAATATATATATAATACAAATACAAAACCGAATTTTATCCAGCGTGGATAGGATATGGAAGAACTATTACTCATACTCTAATCGTTCCGTTTACATCTCTACATGTGAGAGAGTACACGTTCCTCTTTAATGCTTTCTCATCCTTTATATATTTTATTATCTCTCCATCTATAAATGAAGAAGAGAGAAAAGATGTTTTATTTTCCACTGATTTACATAAATAATAATAGGTATAATTAGTCGCATAGTACCCAGTTTGGTACTGAAGTTTCTAATTGGTACCCGGTTTAAAAAAAAGTATCAATTACGTATCCAAATTAGTTTAAGTGTACTAATTGAGTCCAAACCAATAAATGTTTCGAAACGGCGTTTAGAAAGTGGTGAGGTGGTAGTGCAGAAGGGATACGTGTCAAATAATAACACATGAGTGGTTGAAATTATAATTGTACAGTGACCACGTGGTATTTACATTTAAAGGAGATTTGCCCCCATTTTCGTTGTCTTCTTCCTCCCGTATCTTCTGCCCTAATCCAGTTTTTTCTTCATCAATATCCGCACAGTAAGTGGTGCCCTAATTACGTTTGTTCTTCCACTCGTTTTCCAATTCCGCAATGTCTCGTAAAGAAGGTTGTTCGTGTTCTTCGTGGGGTTCACAACAGCATAGCGTCTCCTCCCCTGGTGGTTGGAATATGGGTTTGGGTGAAAGACCAATGTGTTATTGTGGGGAGGTAGCCATGTTGAGAGTTGCGAAAACTATTAGGAATGCTGGAAAAGAGTTTTGGGGCTGTCCCAACTTCAAGGTTTGTACATTGATTTTAATTTCTTTTTCATTCATTCTGCAGTGTTGATTTCATTCAACAAATCTTCACACAAAAAAACCCTAACATCAGAACCCTAATAACATAATCAGACAAAAACACAATACCAACCTTTCATTATCAATGGCCAACAAGTAGCTCTCAAGTCTCCACTTCAGTGTTCCAAATCCGCCTTCAATTTTTCCACCACCTCGCGAACAATCGTGCACCACTTCGTCTCCCCTGCCTCAACTTTCCCCAATTTCACGTTTTTATCACAACCTTCTGTCACTTCTTTTTAACTTCTCGCCCCTAATTTTTATTTTCGTTCTTTTCTTTTTTTATTTTTTCATTACAAAACATGTTTAATATTCTTTCCCACATTTCCACGTTAATAAAAATTAATCACCACGTGTTCCAAATTTAATTCAGAGACCAACCACTATCAGTCAACGTTAACCTTTCTAACGGCGTCAACTGAAATGGACTCAATTGGTGCACTTAAACTAATTTGGGTACGTAATTGAGACTTTTTTTAAACCGGGTACCAATTAGAAACTTCAGTAACAAACTGGGTACTATGGGACTAATTATACCATAATAATAATATTAATAATCACTACAATATAATAAAATTTAATTTAAAAGATAATATGGCCAAGTTCTGACCTTATTTTATATGAAAAAAAAATTTATATAAGGGTGATATTATTTTGACATCTTTAAATCAAAAATATCCATTTCACAATTTAAAATAATAATATTTATTTTATTTTTAACATAAAATCTTAAAAAATACTCAGTCACTTTTAAGAAAATATTCTTATTTTACAACGTTTTTTGAAATAAATTAAGTTTTTAAGGTAAAAACTTAAGGTAAATATATCAATTTTGGCGTGCATTTTAAAAATATAAGTAGGAATGAAAAATAATTTTATCTTTGCCAATATTATTTAAATCTATTTGTTTTTAGTTATGATGAAATTTTTTTTGCATTAATTGAATATTAGTACGTGTAATAACATCTACTTTTATTATTGGATATAAGGATGAGAATTAATATATACATATTTATATACGTTTGCTTTAAATGAAAAGTAAAATAAGAATTATAATATGCTAATCTATCCTTGCTCTTTCTCTTTTAAATTTTAAACATGTAATTCAAAAGAAAATATTTGGTTTTCTAGGTTTGATAGATCAATTGCATTTCACACTTTATTTTCTTTTTCACAGTGCTAAATTGATTTGGTTTGTCAAATGCGTAAATACATATTTACAAGAAAAAAAAAGGAGGGGTAACTTGTTATTTTGCCCAACGCCAGTGATTTTTGTTTTTCTCTTATTTTCTTTTAAATGTGTCTATTTTTTATAAATTAGAAAATGAGACTTCAAATAAATAATATTTGGTATGGTTATTGATTTAGCCTCACAAATTTTTTATTTTGTTCAATTTGGTGCCTGAATTTTTTGAAAATTTAATCCGATATCCTTATATTTTATAGTGGATCATTTTAGTACCTTTCCGTTATAGTTCTGTTAATGTTATCTATAGATTGGTGAGCTGTTACTGTGCATCAAATTAAACAACAATATCATACTGAATACATTTATACACTTGTCAAGGAAACATAAATAAAAAGACTAAAATGATGTTAACTACACCCAAGAAACAGACAGACTCAATTAATAACTTCATCCACCTTTCTGTTGCATAGTAACAACTCACTACTATGCAAACGACATTAACTAAGATATAATTGAACTACTTCAAAAAATAAGGGTGCCAAGTTGAACTTTCCAAAAACTTTGAGATCAAATTTAACCTTTTAAAAATTTGAAGACAAAATTTAACCCACTCAACAACAAATTGAGGGAATAATCAATAATTATATCATAATATTTTTTATTACACTCACTCAAACACACTTAATTTTTGTTTTAATCTCAATTAAAGTTGTAATTTCACATGATATACATGTAACTAGAGAAAATCTCTTAGATGACTTTCTTCTTTCAACTCTATTTACACCGTCCCTTTTAATTAGTTTTTTAAAAATTCAGCTTACTGTTCTAAATTGACAATGGTTCAAAAACTCTATATTATAATTAAAATGATTCATTATAAATATACAACGTGTATTTTATATATTGAAAAAAGTTTTCTATTACAAAATTAAAATATAAAATAATTTATATTATCTTTATTTATCTATTATGAGTACACATGAATTCTGGTTTAATTTTGAAAAGAAAAATAAAACTAGGTAGAGGACGAGTGTAAGACATTGCATTTCCTAATAAAATGTATTGTAATTAAATAAATACAGTTATATTCTCTACATACTTTTCAAATATTAATATTTTATATTTTTGCAAACAAATTCCATAAAAATAAAAGGAGTATTTCGAAATAAAGAAATAAATATTAAGAGTCCGACATGACAGAAAGTCTATACTTCAATATTGTTAGCTTTGCTGGCAGAGAAGCGAGTGTGAGTGTGAGAGGTTTAAGAATCGAAGCGGAACCTAACCCTAACCTAAAACCCCGAACGACGCCGTCTTCCGCCGCAAAACCAATGGGTAGTAGCAGTAAGAAGAGGAGCTCCGTTGCCGAGGAACAAACCCTCGCCACCGACGATTCTCCCAAACCGCTCAACAAGAAATCCAAGAGCACTGCCGTCTCCGGTGATGGCCAGCAAGAAACTTCAGTCATGCCAATGGAGAGGAAGAAGAAGCGCAAAGCCTTGGACAAAGAGCGGCACCGTACGTCATCACAACCGCAACCCAAGCTGGTAGCGTCTGAATCCAAACCAGTTCCTAGTACCGCCGGCGGCGCTCTCCCTGAGTTTCACATTGGTGTATTCAAGGACCTCGCGGCGGCGTCCGAGGCGGCGAGGGAAGCCGCTGCAAAGCAAATGGTGACGGAGTTGAAGGCGGTTCAGAGCGCCTATGATGCGCGTGAGGAGAAGGAGAATGGCGAGGGTGGATTCAAGTTGGAAGCGGAGAAAGACGATGGATTGGATAACTGTGCTCCATCTGTGAGATACGCTGTTCGTAGGCTCATTCGCGGTGTTTCTTCGTCCAGAGAGGTTTGTGGTATTGTGTAATATTGCTCTTTTTTGGGTATTGGAGTGTTGGAACTAGCTTTCTTTTATTTAAAATGTTCGAATATGCTTTATGTTTTCATGATTTATTTGGTACCCGATTTTGTCATGTTTTCTTCCCTTGAGGTGGTAAACGTTCTGTTAAACTGGTTCGAAGAAGACTATGTTTTAAACTTTTAAATGAAAGAAGCATGGATGGATATTCACGCTTTTTATGTTTGAAATGCCGTTTATATGATGTTAGCATGGATCATAAAGCATTTTGTTGCAACTTTTATTTAGAAAGAGATCTCACGATATTTGATAATCGTCTCTCTCTCTCTCTCTCTGAATTGTGCCAGGAAAATGTTGCTGATCACGTTTAATTTTTATCTTGATGTTGATTGTATAGGTTTTTGCTGGAATAAGTAAATTCTGTTCGTTTACGCTGGAAGTTGCTTGCTGATCTTTTGCTAAAATAACACTTTTATTTCCTTTTCAGTGTGCGCGACAAGGCTTTGCATTAGGCTTAACTGTTTTAGCTGGAACTGTTCATAACATTAAGATTGAATCATTCCTTAAACTTGTAGTCAATTTGCTGGAAGTAACTTCATCAATGAAGGGTCAGGTAAGAAATCAGTGGCTTGGTTATTTTGTTTTAGATCGTTAGTTAGCATGATAAGTGCTATATTTGCATACTCCTTGTGAAATTTCAGGAAGCAAAAGATTGTCTATTGGGGCGCTTATTTGCTTATGGAGCTCTGGCACGATCAGGAAGACTTACAATGGAGTGGAATATAGATAAAAACACTCCTTGCATAAGAGAATTTATCACTGTACTTATCTCTCTTGCAAATAAAAAGCGATACTTGCAAGAGCCTGCTGTTTTGATAATATTGGACGTGGTTGACAAGGTTTGTAAATAAAAATCTTGAGAGTTTTGCCTATAAAATGAATATGTTTTTGATTGACTCGGGTTTCAATTAGTCCTGACATGATCATTCTTTACTTACATTCAACAAAAAGATTTTTCCATCCACCCATATACATGTGTAAAACTATGTGTGGGAGAGATTTTCTATAGCCATTGCCTGTTTCCTAGTAAGTATAGCTGTAATAATGTGAAAGTAGCCTTTTGACTTATGGGATATTTTGATGCATTCTAGGACTAAATTGCTTGCGCATTTTATGTCATATTCTTGGATCTTGTGTGTGATATTCTGCAATTTCTTCTGGGTCTCAGGCTATTATTATTCTCCTTTTGATGCTATTATATGATTCACAAACATTTCTACTCTTAGCATATCCTTGTATGCGTACATGCAACTGCATAGGTCCTCATAGGCACGTGCAAAACCACTTGCGTTGTTGGAAGTGTCTATGCTACAATTAGATCATTTTCTGATCGGGTCATCTGCTGAACCTTGAAATTCTCTCATGGGTCATTTTTTATGCAGTGTTTTATTTGACTAATTGCCACAGCACTTGCGTGTTATTCTGAAACTCACTTTACACTGCTACAGGCTATTGCTTATTACTTACTTTATTATTGTAGTTGCCCGTTGAAGCCGTGGTGAATCATGTTCTTGAAGCTCCAGGGCTACATGAGTGGTTTGAAGCTGCTATAGAAGTAGGAAATCCTGATGCTTTGTTCCTTGCTTTAAAAGTTAGAGAGAAGATTTGTATTGACAGCTCCTTGTTTGGCAAATTATTGCCAAATCCATTCAACTCTAGCGAGCTTTTCTCTGCTGATCACCTGTCCTCCCTAAGTAATTGCTTGAAGGTAGATTATATAAATTCACTAATGTGTGGCCGATACTGTTCTGGATGAAGTAATAGAAAGAATTTCTAACTTATTTTCCGAATTTGGCAGGAATCAACATTTTGTCAACCTCGGGTTCATAGTGTCTGGCCAGTTTTGATAAATATTCTTTTACCTAATACTATTTTGCAAATAGAAGATGCAGCATCAGCTTCAAATTCATTGAAGAAACACAAAAAGAGCCGAAAATCTAGCTCTTCTGATGAAGAGATTGCGAGGAATCTTCGGTCTTTTTGTGAAATAATTATTGAAGGATCCCTTCTCATGTCATCTCATGACCGGAAGCACTTAGCCTTTGATGTTCTCTTTCTTCTGCTCCAAAAGCTGCCTGCGTCTTTACTTCCAGTTGTTCTGTCTTATAAAGTTGTTCAGTGCATGGTAGACGCACTGTCTGCAAAGAACACATGGCTGTTTAAAGTAGCTCAGCATTTTCTTAAACAGTTGTCAGATTGGGTGGGGGATGACGATGTCAGAAGAGTTGCTGTTATAGTGGCTATTCAGAAGCACAGCAGTGGAAAATTTGACCGTGCAACAAGAACTAAACATGTTAAAGATTTTATGTCACAGTTCAAAACTGAACCTGGTTGCATGCTCTTTGTTCAGAACTTAATTAACCTGTTTGTGGATGAAGGTAATGCTGTGGAGGAACCTTCAGATCAGAGTCAAACCACAGATGAAAATTCTGAAATAGGATCTATTGAGGATAAGGATTCTCCCAGGTCCAATGGGAATTCTGAATTTTTGAAGAGTTGGGTTATAGAATCCCTTCCAAGTATTTTAAAATTCTTGAAGCTAGATGATGAAGAGAAGTTCCGAGTACAGAAAGAAATCATGAAGTTTCTGGCTGTTCAGGGTCTATTCACCGCCTCTCTTGGTTCTGAGGTAACGTCATTTGAGTTACAGGAGAAATTCAGATGGCCAAAATCCCCCACATCGAATTCTCTCTGCAAGATGTGTATAGACCAGCTACAATTGTTATTAGCAAATGCTCAGAAAGGGGAGGGTTCTCGTCCTTTGGCTAATAGCACTGAGCCAAATGATCTTGGTTCATACTTCATGAAATTCTTTGGCACCTTCTGCAACATTCCTTCTGTTTCCCTCTTCCGGTCTTTAGATGATGCAGATCAAAAGGCAGTAAAAAGTTTGCAGGCAGTGGAAGCAAGATTGTCCAGAGAGGTAATGAATCTTGTGACCTATTGATGCTTAGACGATGTAATTTTTCTTCACTATGATGAAAGCTAGGTAGTTCCATTTGCTAGGGAGTATTGTCCCATGTGTAAGAATCCACGAAATCTTCAAGTTGAATAGGAGGGTGGTTTGTTGTAAGTTGTTTTTCCTTGTGTATGTCCCCCTACCATCCCTGTATTTTGGGCTTGTATGATTGTTTTAGAATATCTAAGGCATTATTCTTAGATTTTTTTTTTTATACTTGTATGATTGTTTCCCAAGATCTGGTATATTTAGCTTCTTAGTGTCTCTGGGCAGATTAGCACAAAGTGTAGTTTGTTGTGTTTATTGTTAGTAAGTTAGGAATATGAAAGATAGAAGTGCTAATATATTCCTTGCAATTTACATGGTGAGGATGAAAAAATTGTTGAATCTGTTCAACAAAACGGAAATAGGAAAAATAAGTGGGTGATGATGGTACACCGTAGATATTGTGGTAATTTTTATGTGGCATTTGCACACACACACACACACACACACACACACACATATATATATATATATATATATATATATATATATATATATATATTCTTGTGTAATCTTTGACCTCCATATGTATTATGTTTGATAGTCTGATTATCTTGTTATTCTCCAAATCAAGAAAGTATTGCTTATCATTATGTTTTGAATATATTAAATGCGTTTACGTTTCCAATTTGTACTGTAGTTATGAAGTATTAGGAGGATGAATACAAGCATGTTGTACTGTCTGTGCTTCAGTATTTTTACGATGAAATAATTTTTGTATATATATATATTAATTATATTCTTCCCTTTTATATTGTGGTAATGGTAATCAGGAACGGAGCCATGATTGTAACACTGATGCTAATAAATTACATGCACTGAGATACTTGCTCATCCAGCTACTTCTGCAAGTACTTCTTTGTCCAGGGGAGTACGCTGAAGCTGCATCTGAACTCGTTATTTGTTGTAAGAAGGCATTTTCTGGTTCTGATCTTCCTGAGTCCTCTGGAGAAGAAGATGTGGAGGTTGATGATGCTCCCGAACTGATGGATGTTCTTGTAGATACATTACTCTCTCTGCTTCCACAATCATCAGCTCCTATGCGATCTTCCATAGAACAGGTTATGATGAAATATGTTGTGTTTATCTTTTACAACTTTCATTGAAATGATTACGAAACAAAGAAAATTATCTTTTACAACTTCACAATTGTACATTCAGTATATCAGAATAACAAGACTATATGCAGAAAGTGTAAATTTCATGTTTGGGGATCAATGATTCTTGATTTTGTTTTTTATTGGACAGTTCAGATGTTAAGACATTCCATTAAAAATGGAAAGTATGTGGTCAAACTTCTCCCCAATTTTAACACCTTGTAAAAAAATCCCTTCCAATTTATCTTAACATAATCAGCTGCTACAGTGAAACGAGTCATTACTTCTCCAACTGGCATGTCTTATTTATTTTTTATTTTGTTGAGTTTAAATGAAATGTTACTAGATTTCTATGGTTGGAAGTAATTCTTTATATGGGCTTTATGGATCCTGCATGACACTGTAGTTGTACTGGTTTCATGGAGGCATGGTATGTTTAAAGCACCTATTCCATTTTAAGGGCGGGTGGAATACTGTTGTATTCTACTAGGAGCCAAAACCAGAATGCCCCATTCCCAACTCATTTCTTGAATTTTAGACACCGTCTTGATTTGTGGGTGATTGATGTAGCTTCCTCTAGATTTCTTTGTTTTTTTCCTTACACTATGCAACAACTATCATATCTAAAACCAGCATTTGCAAGCCTCGACGAATTTTTTCACCTTGTTTATGCGAGTTATGATTCTTGAACTGTCTGTTGATTGAGATCTTGAATCGATGATATGGACATGCTAGCCAGTATAATGAATGCAATCTTGGTTGGGGTATGAGTTTCGAACATGTTATGTAGATTTGTTTTAGATGGATTGACAATTGTGCAGTGTACGTAAGAGATTTGTTGGAAGAAAATGTCATGTCTTAGTAGGGCTGGACTTGTAATTTAAATTTGACCTAGATATCATGTCTTATCTACTTTTTTTCATTTTATCTAACACGGCTCTCTATGTGTAGGTATTTAAATATTTTTGTGGTGATATCACTGATGATGGACTGATGCGAATGTTGCGAGTCATTAAGAAACAGCTAAAGCCTGCTAGACATCCAGATACAGCGAGTGTCTCAGATGATGATGAGGATGATGACGACTTTATCAATATTGAAGATGAAATTGACCAAGCTGAGACAGGTGAAACAGGTGAGAGTGATGGGCAGACAGATGACTCTGAGTCAGTAGTTGAGGTGGAGGAGGCTGATCATGGCCATTCTGAAGCTTCTGATGATTCTGATAGTGGGATGGATGATGATGCTATGTTCAGGATTGATACATATCTTGCCCAGATATTCAAAGAAAAGAAAAATCATGCTGGAGGTGAAACTGCCCATTCCCAGCTTGTGTTGTTCAAACTTCGAATCCTTTCATTGTTGGAAATTTTCCTTCATGAAAATCCAGGTAAGAATACATTGCTTATAGTATTTATCGCTGGGTTAGCTTTATTCTTAGAGCACTACTATTCTCATGTTAGCTTTGTGGAGGTTCAATAGTTTCTGATTTATTGCAATACTAACGTGGTATTGACATGATTTTCTGACAAGCTTTTAACGTTTCCTTCGTCTAGTGTATTGCTCAATTGCTCATGGTGTTTTGCTACTCCTACAGGTAAGCCTCAGGTTCTTATGGTCTACTCAAATTTGGCTCAGGCTTTTGTTAACCCTCACACAGCAGAAGTTAGTGAGCAGCTTGGACAGCGTATATGGGGAATATTACAAAAGCAAATATTTAAAGCAAAGGATTATCCGAGAGGTGATGGTGTCCATTTATCCACTCTTGAATCTCTGTTGGAAAAAAGTCTAAAACTAGCTTCAAAACCGTTTAAAAGACAGAAGTCAAAGCAATCAGCTGCCTTGAACAGACAAAAAATGGTTTCGTCTCTTGCCCAAACCTCGACCTTCTGGATTTTGAAAATTATTGATTCAAGAAATTTCTCTCAGTCTGAATTGGAGAAGATTATTCAAATTTTCCGCGACGTATTAGTGGGGTATTTTGAAAATAAGAAATCTCAAATCAAATCTGGGTTTTTGAAAGAAATATTTCGAAGACGACCATGGATTGGACATGCTGTATTTGGCTTTATTTTGGAGAGGTGTGGAAGTGCCAAGTCAGATTTTCGACGAGTGGAGGCTCTTGATTTGGTAATGGAAATAATGAAGTCGCTGACGTCAGGCAACAGTGATGAACAGAATGCATCGAAAAAGATTCTTAAAAACAGTTTGGATAAACTTTCTCATTTAATGAAAGAATTAGCAACTAATTTGCCAAGTAAAGCGGCAAGGCGGAGCGAGGTACAAAAGTTTTATGTCAAGGCTTTGGAGATCCTGTCTAAGCTTAACCTCACCAAGCATTATTTTAAAGCTTTGGCACCTGATACCGAAGCTGCCCTTGCGGCTCAACTTGGTGACCAATTCATTACTTTGAAGAAGCTGGAAAAATAAAACATCACAATTTAGATTGCTGTGTTACCACACTCCACAGAAGAAGAAAAAACAAGGAAAAGACAGTGCCGTTCAGGAGATACTTAATTCATTCTGCTCGACTTGTATGGTGAAGACGGTGCTACGAATACCCTTGAGGTGTTTGCAGTGAGAATTTTTGGTAGAACTTTTAGTTAAAAAGATGTTATTTTTTTTATAATTGTTGGTCTTTTGGACATTATACTATTGATTTTGTAAACTTTATGATCTGGTGAAAGAGTTATCGTTTTAAATTTTATTGTCTCTCTCGAGCATTAAATTCAAAGGAAGTTTTGTCCTCCCAAGTTCGTTGAAGTGTGTTTGTTCTGCATTGAGTAATTTTTTCGTTAAGAATTTGGCATCAATTAATCTCCTTTTTTCCTTACTATTATTATTATTATTACCTTACCTAGGGCGGTGGTACTAGATTTCTAATTCTCTGGGTCCTTCCATCGCAGACACAAATTATACGGCTTAGTCGTTGTGATATCATCCCATTTCAGTTTAAATTATTCAATTAGTTTCCATCCCAGTTTTTTATAAATGTTCCTTGGGTGATTAAGCGATCAAGCATGTTGTGCTTGTCACATTAAATACAAAAAACGAGTTATCCCAAAATTCCTTTAGACCAATTTACGAAAATTTAAAAAGCACAATACACAAAAATAAAGCCTTTTTTTTCAAAAGAGGTTGTTCCATTCTATTTACTGTTGTAATGTGTACAAGGTAAACTCAAAAAACACTAATTCTCTCGGATCTCTATTCCTAATTTTTAACGATTCTATCCTAGAATTTTCACCACACTTAAGCCTACTTTCTGGCCTACAGATTGTCTTGACGATTACTGGGGTTTCGAAATCATTTGTACAACTATGACACCACAAATCCTGGGGCAAGTGGTCGGCGCCACAATCCAACCGTTACCAAAACGAACCAACAAACAACAGTCACAATCCCTGAAAATAAAGATAATCACAAATTTAGCCTAACATTCCATAACTTGAGAAAATAACACAACATGGAATAAAGCGAGCCCTCAGAGGAAGCAAATAAAGCAACCATTTTCTTTATCCGCCTACCCCACAAGATCAGTTTGATCATAAGTTCCAAAATCACAAGGAGTGGACTGCTACAAATGCCCATTGTCTGCTTCAGAATCGCTCCCCGAGGAACTCCCTGAATCCGAATCTGTAATAACACCATCAAACATTAGCATTTTTTCTTCGAAGAAATACTTTCAAATGCAAACCAAATGCTATATTGAGAACAAGTGAATACCACTTGACGATGACGAATCACTGCTTGAACTGCCAGAGCTACTAGAACTACTACTTGCATGCCCTCCAGCAACATCTTTATCTTTCTCAATCTCCACAGGGGGAAACATACTCATTGGCATCTCGTCTCCAATGTCAATATCCTCATCCCCAGCTTCTACTTTCTTCGGCTTCTTCACCTCAACTGCACCCCCATCAACCTTCTCGCTAGCAGCCAATTCCTGTCATTTGAATGGTATAAAAATCAACAGAGTTAATATCCCGTTCAACCCTATCGTCAATGCTAGGCAATTACGCAAACCCATTAAGCAAAAATTAGGTAGATAATTTACCCCATTCCCTCTGCTAGACTGCTCATTGTTGTTGTTAATATTTCCCATCAATGCCTGCCTCTTAATCTTGCTAACCATCTTCTTATAATTAGTCACTAACCGATCAAGTTCCCAGAGGGTCTCTGTGTCAACAGCCTCAATATCTAGCTCGATCTCATCCCCATCCTGCTTCAAATGCCCGTTCCTCCTCCTTATGATCTGCACCACCTGTTCCATTTTCTCCGCTGGCAAACTCTGCAACCCTAACCCCAATTTGTGTTTCTCCTCCAGACTCATCTCTCTCTTGTTGGGATCCTTAGCCTTCGGCTTCGGTTGTTTCAAAGGCTTCACAGGAGGGGCTCGCATTGGAGATGGCGTGCGCACAGGAGACTGCACCAATGGAGGGTTTGATGAACTTGCAGGGGGTTGGGGAGGCTCTTGTTGCAATTTCGGAGGAGGAATAGGATTCTCCTTCTTTTTCACCCTTTCCGGCTCAACGTGGCTCCAAGAACTAGCCTGCAATTCCTCGTCGTAATCTTGATCTTGTCTAATCCAACCTTCAGATTTGTCGCGCATCGGCCGATACAGCTCCTCGAACCTTGCCAGAAGCTGCTCCGCCATGGCGTATACATCATGACCCTTGGGGTTATAAGTCAGTGCATTGTTGAATGTTAACCTCACATCAGAAGCGAAATCCGCAGGCGTGGAGTACACGTTCTTAGAGAGATTCGACTTCACAGTACCAAGATCCATAGGTTGCTTAATTATATCATAGTAATCGTGGAGACCCATTCCGACAACATCAACAGGAACATTGAAGATCCACCCATGTTTGTGTTTCATCAGCTTCTGCAAAATCTGCGAGCAAACCTTCATTGAGTTCCCAACTTCCGAATGCGACCGTTTCAATTCCTTCACGGAATTCAACGGTAAGGGTCGTTTGTTGCCGGAAACCTTTTTGCTTGACGGTTTCTTCGGGTGACCGTTGGAGCTCTGCCCGGGCTGTAACTCGCCGGATTCGATTCGATTTCTGCACTTACGAACCTGTTCAAGCTCCGACACAAGGCGATTTTTTATGTCGTTGAGCTCCTTCTTTGTGCACGTAGAGATGCTGAAGCACACGTATTGAGAGTGACTTACGCCAGCGTCGTTCGATCTCCTGTTGATAGAGGAAGCATCGTCGGACGCCGATTGGGTCCTTTTGCTATTCGCTAATTTAGGATTGGAATTAGGGTTAGGGTTAGAGAAAGGTACTTTTCCCATGAATCCAGCTCCACCGCCTCTATGCTGTGGCCAATTCGGTTCGTTCCGGTTAGCAAGGACGGCGGAAGCCATAGAGGTGCGAAATCACGGCCGTCCGGTGAGATTCCACCGTCTCTCCGGCGTGAACTCTCCAATGCGGGTCGAACAACGCATAGGTCAGCGGTGAACTGGAAATCACGCGCGAACTGTACCCTCACGCGCTCTCGGAAACCCTTACGCGCCGCCGGCGGAGAGACCGATTTGAAAGAGAAGGCCGGAAAACTTTAGACGTAGCGTTTAGGGTTTGTAGCTCGGGTTACCCTAATCTGTGCGAGGAATGAAAGGGGCAAGAGCCGCTTCTTAAAGGCAATGAGATCTGCCCGTGGGTGCTTCGGGAAGCTCCATCTACCGTTGATTCATTCTTGATTCATGATCTAACGGATGGCGTCGTTTTCTCAGCTGTCCCGAAAGCTGACCGCAAGATCTGGCACGGAGGGTGATGATTTCTTGATTCTTCCACGTGTTGCATTCTGGACCGGTAGATGGAGGAGGCCCGTGTTTTGATTTGGATTTGAGTTTGAAGTGCATTTGAGGTGAATGTGTTGTGCATTTAGGGTTTGACAGTGGATGGGGTCCACATTGATGACGTGGATAGAAGCCAAACTGGCGTTTCCAGCGTGTGGGAGGGAAGTTACGCGCAGCGCGTGGTTACAAGGAAAACGCGTGTCAGCATGAAGGGTAGTATAGTAAATAACGTGTAGTTTGGAAGTAGACCGGTTCTTTGATTCTTATGTTTTCACCTAATTATAATATCACCCACATTGGCGCCTTTTATTATTTTCTGAACCATCATTTTTTTCTGACGCAAATTAAATTTAATCAACTCACTTATCAATTTATAACCTGTCAAATCTGAAAATGCATTGTAGAATTTAGTATCTCCTTTATTTATTTAAGAAAATATTAAGAATTTCATATCATTTTTAAAATTACCTCCAAAAACTAGGTTTTTAAAGACTAAACTATTAATTTAATATCAATTATTTTAGTTAAGTATAGGGATGGTTTAGCAACCTGGCTAAAAGAACTGGAAAAGGGATTTTGTTGAAGTGATAATAAATCCAGTTGCCACTTTTTGTCCTTTTGTAAGACGTGTACAAGAATTTTAACATTTCAAGTTTTTTATATAATTAAATTTATGTAAACAAATATTTAAGCGTGTAGATTTTATTAATTCACTGTGAATAATTATTTAAACATATAAAATATATTTGAAATGAACAAGTTAAATTGTTATATAATGCTACATTTAATTGAAGATGGTTGTCTCTATAGATAGGGAAAAAAATGTAACTAAAATATTAATGCTGTGACATATTAAAAAGGGAATAAAGTGACTAGTAGATTAGTGGTTCTCAAACCGTTTAACAAGTTATTTGAGATGAATTTAAAAATTTGTTCAATGAAATCAATATTGTGACATATAAAAAATAATTGCAAAAAAATATTCAAACATATTAGAATTTAGCTTAGCAAAATTCAGATCAGTAAAAATTGGATTTTACTATAAACTTTCGATTATTGTTTAAATTATTTTAATACTTACAATTTTTATTTAATTTGATTCGTATAATAATATATTTGATATGAGTATTCATGGATCTTTTATTTTTTATATCAAACTCAATTCAATTCGAATGGGTAAGTCACTATTAAGTGAATTTGATTAAATTCAATCAACATTTCAAAAATCTTCTATTAATTAAAAAATATAATGTTCAAGTGTAAGTATAATTAAAAAAATAATATAATAGTTACAAAAAGAAATTAAAGACATAAACTAAGTCAAACTATAATTAGTTTAATCAAATTGATTTAGAACGTAAAAAGGTAAAATTATAATACAAATTGTTCATTGGTCATTATAAAAAACATTTTGGATTAGATATTAGATTAATCATCTGTCCTATATAAAATTGGTTAGTTTTCTTGAATTGTGTTTACTCAATCATAAATTAGGTTACATTGGTTGATTTGAATTATCGAGTAATCTCACCTTATAAATATCTCTAATATTATCTTGATTAATAATTATTTAGTTGATAAATTGATATAATTGAATTATAGTTTGTATTGAACAATAATAGTGAAATTAGATATCAAGATTCCCCTAGTTTTTAGATCACTTAGGCAAAAAAATTAATTGTAAAAAACTTATTAGATAAACATAACGAAATAGAGCGTTTGTGTGCTATCATGAGTGGATAAATTCAAATATCAAGTCAACAGGTAGTTTTCAGTAGCAGAATTCTAAATTTTGTATTTTGTTAGTAAAAGTTTGCTTTTATATTTTTACATATTATATATATATATATATATATATATTTATTTATTTATTTATTTATTTTCGACAAGTATGTTATAAACTTAATCAAATATTATAATATATTCATCAACATGAACCACGTATATTTTATGTTTATAAAAACAGATAAACAATATCACTCTATTTTATCTTATTCTGTATATTATTATATATTCATCAATGCACATCCTTAAAACTTATCCCTTTTGGGTTATCTATATTAGTAAAAAAAAAATGTATCAAAATATTTATAGCATTAAATGCTTTGTGGTTTTGAAATTCAATAGTGTTGAGATTAGTAGTTGGAAGCCATTTGGTATTAGAAAAGCAAAGGGGCTCATGCATGCCTCTCTTACTTCATTCCTCCACACATTCTAACTTAATTTCCTAACATTTGTTGCATCCTTAGATTTTTGTGTTAATTACTTTGTCCTTCTTATTTTGTTATGTTTTTTTGAATCATTTTTATTTAATTTTAATCAAATAATTATAAACTTTTCTATTTTTGAGTCTATTTGTTATTTCATAAATTGTTGTGAATATTAAAATTATAATATATAAAAGATAATAAATATGTTATTGAAATTAAAAAGACAGAAAAAAGAAGAAGAAGAGTTTTCCGAATTGAAATAATTTAAAAAATAATCACATGCCCATCCGCAACTATAAAAAAAGAACGAAACATTTTATTTTCAAAATTCATAAATTTCAAGATTTATTTTTTAATCCCATATTTTAAAATAACAGTAGGTTAAAATACCATTTATTTTTTTTAAAATATATTTATGTATTTTGTAAAATTTTTAAAATATTTCTTAACAAATTTCATATTATTTTGTTTTTTTTTAATTTAAATATATATTTTAAATTCATGTTGTTGGTACTAAAAATTGATATAAAATTAAATTTGATCACGATTTTAACATTTTAATTTCACAGTTATTTTATTTAAATGTATAATTAAATTGTGTATGAGACTGTTATTTAGAATATATATATATATATATATATATATATATATATATATATATTAGTATATATATATTAGTATTAGTATAAATATAGCGTTATGCGTATGTGTGTACACATTTTTTAAATATAGATAATATTATATTAATAGATGATAATAGTATAATGTTATTAAGTTAATGTATAAAATACATGTATATTTATTAAAAATAAAATGAAATTAATAAAAAAGATAATTGTTGATAATAAAAAAAGAAAAAAAAATAAATCGTTTTATAGAAAATAGGTAAAAGTTATCGTTAATTTTACAAAAATTTAATAAATAATTATATTGCAAAGGATATAATTAGTATAAAATGTGGACACAAAAAATAAATCTTCTTTATATATTGTTATAAATATATAATAAAAATTTTAAAAAGTCAACTTGGTCTCTGATGTGGTATTTAACTACGACCGACCATCATTTAACATCTCTATGCTAATATATGCAATTATTGTTTATATTTTTCTTCATGTAAAATTACTTAATAAATAAATAAAAGAATTACAAATTATTATTTATTTATGTATATGTAATATTCATTAATTAACAAATGAAAATTATAGAAGTAATCAAAACATAAGAAAAGTCTTATGATTATATTCTATTCTAAAGTTTACTTTCAGTTTCAATTATGGTGATGAATAATTGGGATTTCCTCCATGATAGATTATCTTCTAGCTCAAACTTTTTTTATGATGATTAGTTATGGAAGTTTTCTCGTAAGATAGAATTTCTTTATAGTTTAACTCTTAAATTTGGTGTTCAAGGTTTATTTGCTCTAAAGTTTTCTTCATATTACTTAAACAACAACATTGTTGCTCAAGTGTAAAGGACATATTTAAATTATGATCTTACAATCTTTCACCCCTTAGCTATATTACAATTCACACAAAATAAATTACATTTCCACATATTTGATTTTTTCATGCCTCGTTTTGTTATTTATAAGTAAAAGATAGTTAATTTAGTTAAGATTAAGTCAATCTCATTCAATGTAAGTGTCGAAATCATGTATAAAATCAAGAAAAATAAACATTGATGGATGAGAGTAACAACTTGTGATCCCTTTTCCTTGTTTTAACAAAGTTTCCATCTCATATAGAGATAATCTATTTTCATCTTGATGCTCCTCATAACCCTTTTGTATAATCTCCAAAAAACATTGACAATCTTGCAACGCTTTCATATAAAGACACCATCTTTTATAATTTTTTTTTTTAAGACGAAGAGATGAAGGAATTAAAAGTTGGTATATCCATTGATTGTCATCTCTCGATTATATTTGTCTCTAGCAAACTTTTTAGATCAAACCTATCCATTGATACCACTCTAGTAGAAAAAGATGTTATAAGAGAGCTTCTAAATTTCCTTACTTGAAAATGTCAAATACAAGAGGTATTTATAAGTGCTAATGGAAATATATAGACTCTCTTCTAAGAGTTCTCTAATTTAAAACTATATAATTTCCTACATCGTTTCTAATTAATAACTTTATAGATTTTATAAAATTTACTTAGAGAAACTCAAGAGTCGTTATACATATTTCTATATTTCAAAATTACAATAACATTCATATATCTTCTTCATGTGCTTATGTTTAAAAATTGTAACCTCAAGTTCATGTTGTTATAATTTTTATGGGGATTACCTTTCATAGTATGTTTGCATTTCATCTCTAAGTTGCTTATATGTACATGTTAGTTTATAATATTTAAATTTAAATTTCATTTTACTTTGATTCTACAGTCTACTAGTTTTGAATATGTTTTTCTTTTAAGCTCCTTAAGCTTGCATGCGTTTTTATTTAAAATCTTTAACCTCAACTTAAGGTTGTTCGGATTTGGTATGTGACATTTCACGATACGTCTTCATCTTGTTCTAAGTTGCTTATTGATTTCATGTGCTGACATCTTTCGATACATTTTTGCCTATTAAGTTGCATATATGTGCATGTGATTTTGTTTGTAAATTTTGACCTCTTGTTCTACTTTTTAACCTCACATTGTTCTAATTTTAGCCACGACTATCTTTCATATATTTTATTTTGAGTCTCATTTATATGTGCATATTGTTTTTTATTTCAAATATTTTATGTTCAACTTCATTTTTCTTTAAATTCATATGTCAATATTTTTTCATATATATATATATATATATATATTATGCATGTGCTTTTGTTTAAAATTTTAACTTTATATTGCTATAATTATATATTGGAATTATATTTGGCAATATGTTTGTATTTTTCTTCTAAGTTAATTTTTATACACGTGTTAATTTTGTTTTATATGGTTTTAAGTTCAGTTTCATTTTAGTTTGATTCAATGTATTATTACCTTTTAGTACATCTTTGCCTTTTGTATTGTTTATATCTTCATTTGATTTTGTTTAAAATATTTAACCTTAATCTGATATTGTTAATTTTGTATAGGGATTAGGTTTCACAACATATATACATTTTATTTTAGTTGCTTATTTATATATGCATTGTAGATCTACTTACAGTGTTTTATACGCTAATATTTTTATTATTAAATTTAAAATAATAATATTATTTAAAATAACAATAATAATAATAAATTACAATAACAATTTAAAGTATTTTAAATTATATCAATAAAAAATAATAATGATAAAAAAATATGACAATTATATAAAAAAATTATATCCTAATAATAAAAAATGTAATAATAAAAAGTAATATTAATAATAAGAATTACATAATAATGACATAAATACATGTATACTATAATAATAACAAATTTAATAATATTAATAATATAAGTTATTAATAATAAAATATATAATAATAATAATATAAATACATTTAAATATTAATAATATATAAATTACTAATAGTAATAATAGTAATAACTTTTATCATAAAGATAATCTGATCATTTTACAATGTTATTTATTAAAATATTTTTATCCAAAGTATTATTAACAATTAATTAAATATGAACGATATATATATATTGAATATTTGTAATCAATGACCATTTAATTAAACTATATATTTCTAAATAAGTGTGTACACTCTTAATCATACTCTTATTTCATTATTGTTGCATATATATCTCACACTCACTGTTCCCAAATACATTTAAATTATATGTTTAAATGCCAAAAAAATAAATAGTTGATTTCGAAAAACATTAACTTTCAATTATTTATCTAACAACTATGATTATACTTAAGTAGTCTTATTTAATACAACATTCAAAACTTCATATTACCAAATATATAATTACTCATCAATTCCTCTTATATATATTTTGGTTTAATTAGTGGTAAATTTAAAAACTTTTAAGTGAAGGGATAAATTTAACTTTTGTGTTTTATTATTAAATTTATTTTTTTAATTAAGTTATCGCAGTTAATTATTATTTTTTTAATTGGGTGTTGTAACTATTAACCGATTGACGCAGTTATTATTTTGTCGTATCATTTTGTCACCTTCTTCGATTATTAATACATGTCATTTTATTATTTTAAAATTTTAAAATTTTAAAATTTATAATTTACAAATTTATAATTTTAATATATTAATTTAAAATTGTATAATTATATTATTATGATTATAAAATATAAAATTATGATATATTTTTAATTTTTATTCAAATAATAAAATCATAATTTTTATAATCATACAACTTTGAATTAAACTAAAAAATTATAATTGTCCAATGTTTGATGCAATATTTATTTTCTCTCATAAACAACAAAAATATCTATTTTGTTAAATATAAGTATTATTTAAGAAAATTTGTATAAATTTATAGATATAAAAAGGAATGATATTGTTATGCATTAAACTTTTATTTTAATTATGTTTAGTCGTACCACGAGTTTTTTTCATAACTATTAAATTAGAGACCAAATTAAATGTATATTTTAAAAATTATTGTTTTTCTAAAATATTATTTAAATAATTAGACATGGTAATTATATTTTCTCACATTTCACATAAAATAAAACTATTTTTTCAAAACTATTCTTCCATTAAAGTGTTTGTCGCTTAGAGCATTTGTTTTAACAGAGTTGAATTTCCAACGCTGAAAAAGTGTAAAATTAACTTTCAATTTCTCACCAGGGAATCCAACAAAGTGTCTCTCTTAAGATAGAAGGTTACAAGAATTTTTCAAAAATAAAATTATTATGATTTTATGAAATATAAAATTATGATATATTTTTAATTTTTATTTAAATAATAAAATTATAAGTTTATAATTATACAATTTCGAATTAAAATAATTATATAAAAATACAAAATGATACAATTTAAAAATTATAAAATTATAAAATTTTTAAATAATAAAACAATAAGATAATATGTGGTGACAACTTAACAATGTAACATGATAAAATAATAACCATATCAGTTTTTTAATAACCACATCATCTCATTAATAAAAAAAGTTAACTGCAAAGACTAAATAAAAAAATTTACAATGAGAGACTTAATTAAAAGTATCCAAATTTATGGAAGTATATATTTATAAATATAAAATGTAATGCAAGTGAGAAAAAAAAACCTTATTATCATAATTTTTAAATTCATACATTTATAACCCTATATTTAAACTTCATATTTGTAAAAATAACTTATATTCATTTTATTATTATTTTATGGTTTATATTTATTATAACAATTATATTATTCATTATAACAATTATATGGTATTTGTTACATTTCAACAACATTTTATTTCTAATCAGAACCAATATTCATTTCAATTATATCTAAATATTACCTAAAACACTTCCTTAAACCCATAATCAAACACCAACTTAACTATTATTATATATTTTAATATTTAAAAATCTACATATAAATATGTTTTAGTATATGTAATGATATAATAACATGATTATTTAACTTTTTTAAATTATTAAACTTTTCATTTTGATACCACATCTATATATTATACATAATTATAACAGTTAAATATGTGTATTTAAGATTTATTTATTTAAATATATCTTTTTTATAAAAGAAATTAAAAAAGAAAATTTCCTTTTAAATTTTCCGCATCTTATCACCATTTATATGTAATAATATGCTGATATGTTGAAACAATTTAAAAAATCATTGTTTTCTGTTACATTTTTTTGGCCTTTTGATGTTTTTTTTTTTGTTTAAAGTTGATGTGTTCGTCAACATAACGTTACATAATGTGAAGGTTGAAAAACAATTTTAAGGATAAATTTCGAGAATTTTTTTGTATAAATAGTAAACTAAATA
>Ga0214545_1001606_pt1 | contig 42576 bp, 23 predicted proteins | sample CNSS4metaG_FD_160064 | JGI IMG/M metagenome (GOLD analysis project Ga0214545, IMG submission 160064) | Root nodule microbial communities from cowpea collected in UCLA plant growth center, Los Angeles, California, USA - CNSS4 | ecosystem: Host-associated > Plants > Roots > Nodule | place: USA... | reverse complement strand
TATATATATATATACTTTCCCAATATTCCAATCAATTCATTACAGACAACTTATTAATATATAAATATCTTTCATCAATTTTTCTCACATAAATGTAATTTTTTTATAGTTAAAAGATAATGACATCTACTTATTTGTTACATAATTTTTAAATCGTTTTTTTCCCTATTTTTTTAACTTCTTTCATCTCTAGTTCCATCTTCATTATTTCCAAAACCAAATTAATAAAAATAAAACTAACGGAGAGGTTAAATCCAGCGATAATAGATCTATATCAAACTTTTTAAACAAAAACTATGAAATACTTTGTTTATTATAAAAATGAAAATAAAATAAATAAATACGAAAAAAACAGAGAGAAACGAGGGAAATAATGTTAGTTGTTTAGAAAGAAACGAGTAAAAGAATGTTAGTTGGTCAGAAAGAAATGAGTAATTATGATATTAAAAAGCACACATATTATGCATAAAAAAAATAGAGCACCTATAGTTAAAGTAATATAATTAATTATATATTTAACATTGATTAGTTGTACACTTTATATATCAACAAGTCAAAATCACGACTTGTTTCTCTCAAATTTGCACCTCCCTTTCCCTCACCTTAAGCATATAACAAAATATGAAGATAATATGTTACTTAAAAAAATGTAGAAAAAATAACTAAAATATGGAAGGCGAGAAAAATAAATGATAGAAAAAAATTTGATGAAAAAGTTTAAATGAGAGTGAATATGTGAGAGGAGACATGTGATATTTTTTATTTTTGAAATTTACCTTTATTTTAAAATATATATAAAAAAAACTTCTCTGTAGTTTATTTAACAAAATTAAAAAAATTAGTTTTACCATTATTTTCAAAAATGTATATTTCAGAAAAAGATACTTTGGGAGTTGAGGTCCTCGTTACAGTCATCGCTAATTCAAACGCCGTCATTTCCTATTTCGATTTCAAATCTTCACCGAGCGTGAGGTTCGGACACACGAACCTCGATGTTCTCGACTGATATAAAACCATACTGAGATTCGCACTCTCCAACCCTACTCTCATACTCACTGCAACAACTGTAACCAAAGAAAGAAGGGAGTTTCTCCCATTTCGTGCTCCGAAATCGACGCATTAGGGTTAGAGTTCTTTCGATCTGAAAAATTCTCGGCTTTATGGCGGAGGAACCGGAAAGCACCGTCACCACTGGCGCCGCCGCCGACCAATCGTTGCTGGATAAGATAAGCGAGAAGCTTCACGGTCACGATTCCTCGTCCTCTTCCGATTCGGATTCCGAAAAAACGGTCACTTCGTCCGTTAAGGATAAGGTTTTCCGCCTTTTCGGCAGGGAGAGGCCCGTTCATTCCGTTTTGGGCGCCGGAAAACGTAAATTATATTCTGTTCCTTCTCTCTCTTATTTTGGTCGTCGTTTTATTGCGTTTTGAGAAAAGCTATAATGTGGAAATGTTTTGACTTGGCCTGACCTTGCCTCATGTCGCTTATCGTTTAACGGGGTTACCTAGATGCTGACTAATATGTTGTGCTTCTCTTGGTGGCTTTCTTAGGTTAACTGGATTTTCTCAAAATTGTGTTTTTAATGTTTGCGAGCTTTCCCTGTTTCTGGTTTATTATATATTATGTTTCCAGGTGGTTTTTAATTCTAGGTGAGTTGAATTTAGCTGCAGTCTCGGTTTGGATGATAATAGATAGCTTGTGTTATGAAATTAACTAGGGCTGCGTTCGTGATGATTCTGATGTTTCGTGAAGAATACCGGAGTGTTTGTTTGTTTGATGATAAGTAATTGAATGGAGAATTATGTGCTGTTGTGTGTGGTTATATAGAGAGAGAGCCAAAGAAGTATCAGTCTATGATGTTATTATCTTACGACTCTTTTTTCGTTACCTTTTTGCAGCTGCTGACGTGTTATTGTGGAGGAACAAGAAGATATCTGCTGGCGTGCTTGGCGGAGCCACTGCTGTTTGGGTCCTGTTTGAGTTGCTTGAGTATCACTTTCTTACTCTGGTGTGCCACATTTTGATACTGTTGCTCGCAGTTCTGTTCTTGTGGTCCAATGCTCATACTTTTATTCACAAGTGAGTCTCTGGAATTTCTTAATATGTTGTTTTGTGTTTTGGGGTTTAACCTTATCTAAACTCTTGTTCGGGAATGTTAAAATATGTATTGCAGATCTCCACCTCGCATTCCAGAAGTTCATCTTCCCGAAGAGCCATTCCTGCAAGTGGCATCTGCGTTGAGGATTGAAATCAACAGGGCATTTGCTGTTTTGCATAATATTGGTTCTGGAAGAGATTTGAAGAAATTCCTTATGGTGTGTGACTTCAAAAACCATTTGTCATCATTATGCACATATTAAATGAAAGTTTTTCATAAATAATGTCTGAAGTTTTGGGTCAGTTATTTATAACTTACCAAAGTGGTACCGCTTCTTGCTTTCTTGCAAGCTGCTTTGCTTTAATTGATAGATAAATGGGTACCTAGTTTGATGCTTCTTTGTGGATGTCAGGTTATTGCTGGCGTTTGGATTCTGTCAATTGTGGGGAACTGGTGCAACTTCTTGACCCTCTTCTACATAAGTAAGTAATTAGTATTCCTTTTATCTAGAAAATTTTATTACAAAAGTTTGTATGGAACTTAGTTCATTTACATATTCTTGATTACATGGGCAGCTTTTATCTTGTTGCACACGGCTCCTGTGCTATATGAGAAGTACGAGGATAAGATAGATCCACTTGCAGAGAAGGCAGTTATTGAGATTAAAAAGCAGTATGTTGTGTTTGATGCTAAGGTCTTGAGTAAGATCCCACTTGGTGCTTTAAAAGCTAAGTTATCATAGTGAGTTAATGTTTGTAACATCACAAAGAAAGAGTTCCACTTGTTTGGTCAAGGAAGTTGCCAGGGCCAGTTTCTTTTATCAAATGTCAGTCTTGATGTAGTCTTGATGTTTTCTGGGTTGGTTTTAGGCTGGTATGGTGTCAATGGCAATGGGTCTGATTTATCTTCAAAAATTAGTAATTTCTCAGTAGTTTCTAACTGTGCAAGCACATATGGATTTTACTGGTTTTTTTGTTGTTGAAGGTTTGTATGAGTTGTTCAATAAAATAATTTGTACTGTAAGATAAAATGTATGACTTGCATGCTCTTTTTCTACCAGAATTTAAGTATTAGATTGGTTATAAATTTTTCTAGAACCACTGTTTCTGTTATTAACCGGCAGGCAATGTATGATATGTATTAGGGGAATATATGTTTAGTGTACGCAAGTTTTATAGAGTACTAAATATATTAGTGTTGGTCTATACTAAATATGGATTGATTTGGCAAAAAAATCAGTGTATTGTTTTTTTTTTTGGTATGATTGGGTCTAGATATTATAACATTAATCGCGTCAATATTTCAGCATTAATAAATAGGGAAGAAAAAGGAATATATTTGAGGAAAATAATTCCGACAATGCTATGACGATGGCTCAATGGCTAATAAAAGGCTACAAAGAATGATAAGATTCCCAACAGACACAAAGAAAGCGTCAAAGATTATATGACATGCGTGATAGTCTAATGGAAAAAGTAATTTTGTGGGAAGAATAGGCAGAAGATAGACCGAAACATATGACGCCATTTCACAGTTGACAGCATGCAATTGCCTTTTTGAAAAGGCTCACTATACTTTAATATCCAAAGACATTTTCAATACAAGTTTATTTGAATGAATAACAGTTTACAAATTTCAAAATAGTTGTAAAAATGAATTTATCAATATGTGTGTGTAGCGGTTTGTGATTTGTATGTGTTTGTTTACGAGGTCAATAAATACACTATACTGTATCATATAGAAAGTTGAAGGAGGAATGTGGTGGCATGGGATTGACCTATTCAATCAATAATTGGATGTTTGGAGTTGAATGGATGGATAACTGCCATCGTCGCATCGATGGTGATAAGGGTGTCAATTCTTTCTAACGTCGCGTCACTTTGTTTCATCCTCGCCTTTTCAAATTATTCCTTTAAACAAACAAAAAGAAGGTTCAACTTTTCATCATGTAATACTGCCTAGTATTAAAGAGTAGGTTAATCTAGGCTAAAATAGATTTTCTTTTTCTCCCTTTTTTGTATGTTCTTATAAATTTAAAATATTTACTTATATGAGAAATGAAATATCTCACAAATCTTCTAGATTGATTATCAACACAAATGAGTAAAATAATAATGATACAAAAAATAACTGACAAATATATCACACTAGAACAGTTGGAGAAAACAAGTGAGCACTATTTCATTATCTGAACTTAAAACCAAAAACTAAACTGATGCTTTCAAGACAAATACAACTGAATAATCTTCACAAATCTTCAATTTAATTTGACATAAATCTTGATAGCGATAAAACACTCAGTGCCATTAAGTTCTTCATAGACTTAAACACTAATCAACTAGATTAAATTCAAGCAATAAAAGAACTTACTACTAGACGAAATTTTTGTGATCATATTAATTTTTAAATAAATATTTTATTTGGATAAGATAATTAAAAATACATTAACTTTTTTAAGATAAAGTTCTAACTTTAAAACCTTTATTTAAAAATTAAACTTTAAAAAGATATAAGTCAAATTTAAATATTAAAATAACATAATTGAATTTTTCTCAATGTGTATGCAGATGTATATCAAGGAAAAGTGATTGTAAGTGAAATTTCAATTTCCTCTATTTTTAGTAAATTTCAAATTTTATTGGTTTAGTTATTTCAAATATTTTCTAAAAATTCTCAAATTTTTAACTTTCCTTTAACTTTTTCTATTCAAACAACTTATTTTACTCTAAAAAAATTTATATTAATAAAATGAATGAATTACTCTCCTAATTGAATACAGTAAAGGGAAAGAAAAAGACAATAAACAGATGAGTAAGCACGTAGGGTTGTAAGCATTGTACATACATGTTTTAGAGAAAAAGGAGTGATATTTCACTACATATACATGAGGTAATTTTGCACAGTTTAAGAGTTTCAAAATATGCAATAATATTCACACAAGAGAACGGGGGCAATGAAATGAAAGAATTAATTGAACAAGATTACACGTCTACAATTTATCTCTGATCTATACCTTTTGATTAATTACACAAAAAATGTATACTTAGTATCTGGGAAGGAGTTTTGAACTATCTGATGAAGATGTAAGGGGAACTGTTGAGAACTCCGAACCAAGTTGTTCGGAATGCTGAAAGTATCCGGTTCCAGTTCTAAACCACTGATTGGAAGGTGGTGGAGAAGAATTAGTATAACTTCTATCATGCGAATCATCCATGGATTTATCTGTACTTCCTGATGACTCCCTCTTCTCTCTTTCTTCTGTTTCCTTGAGAAGAAAATCAACCCACAGATCTGCAAAGGACTGAAAGGGAAACTGTACAAATCAAATTCAAGCAAATTGCGTAAAATGTGACAAGATCTAGAATGCAGTGGAGAATTTGGAAATTTTATTTTAGTAGATGTTTTGGACCAAGGAATGACATGCATATAAAACATTTGCTATATAGCATAAACCTGGAACATGTTCCATGTTAAAATAAAAACAAATTATTGTGTTCACCAAAGGGAGACATAGAAGGACGAGGTTCCAGTTAGAATAAAATTTTTAACACCATTATTTTCTTCCGGCATTGAGCAATCCCAAAAATTAAAGAAAACGAAGAAAAGTCGCCCTCAATATTCTGATAGGATCCAATTGCAAGAATGTGACTTGGGAGTACCACATTCGGAATTATGGGATTCAGGAGTAGCGTTTAAGGCCCTCGACTTTCTACCTACAGCTAGCTTTTGTGTACCTTTTATGATATTCTATTCTGATAAAGCCCACATATAAATAAACACAAGATGAGAAGAAATCACCTGGTTATCTGCTCCCGCATTAGCAGCTGATTCAGTGGAACCACCTCCTCCCAAGATACCTCCAACTAGGCGGCCAGGCAACCCTAGAACACCACGGACAACACCTTTTCCTGGACCCTGTTGAGCAACACCTATTCTTTGTTTGTCCTCATTAGAGAATCCCAGCATGCGAACCATCAGATCCAAAACCTGTCCCCAATATCACTTTATTATGTACAACACAAAGGAATGGAAGTCCTTAATGATACATAGACATACATACTTACATACATCATACATACATACATACACATATATAGAGAGAGAGCAAACAAATTAGAAAATTTCCATACCTCTTTGCTGTGGTTTCTCTGGAAATAAGTAACAAGTAATTTTATCACAATGCGCCTGACAAAAATACAATTAAGATTAATAAAAGCAGAAGCCATATAATTAGCGAAAAACATTTTCAAGTATGGGAACCTAACAAACTAGAAAAAATTGGAAGCTCCCAAGACCAAACCAATATAGCACGAAAAAACTACTTAGTTGAAAAACATGCCAACCTGTCAACAAGAAAATCTGAATCCACTGACATTCTATTTAGCCTTGTCATACTCTGTTCAACCGCTCGCCTCAACCTGGAATTGTCTTCTTCGAGCTTGCTTACTCTACTTCTCCAATCTGATTGTAGCTTTTCAGATTGAGAAAGCTTAGCTAAAATTTCTTCTTTTTCACTGATCAAGACATCTGCTCTGCATTGTGCATCCTGGCAATTGGAAACACCAAAAAGTTACCTTCTAATACTTTTGAGTCAGAAAACATGATAAAACATCAGTACACTGCAGCAAAATTTTGGGGAATAATGGGGTCCAATGCTGCAAACTCAGCAAAGAGAATCATATTCTTTTATTGTTACAAAATCATCAATATAAAGGGTGGAATTCTGTTATGTTTAATTCTTAAAAGTGTGGGTCGTCAAAAAGTTATATTAATAAATTGTATGAGAGAGAGATTCATACTTTCAACAGTAGAGAAAGCTTAGACTTTTCTTCCTTTGCACGAGCCAGATCTCCTTCTAAATGTTCCTTCAGAAAATAAATTTATGGTGAATATAAACTTACTCTGTAGAACAAAAGACAGACACGCACTGAAAAGATACTAGCTAAAAAAATAAGAAGGAATGTTGACAACTTAAATCAATGCATATTATTAATTTCTAAATACAAAATTAAAATCAACCTTAGCTTCAATTTCAGCATAATATTGTCCAAGAGCTGTCTGTAGATTTAAAAGTTCTGTATTCTTTGCATCTATTGTGCTCATACAGTCAGCCAACTTCTTGTTCAGGTCTTCAATGATTTCCCTGGATTTGAGAATTTCATTGCTATTTTCCATCTTCAGTTTCTCCTGACTCGCAGTTCCCTGTTTTAGAGTTCTCTCAAGATGTGATATTTGAGCCCTTAAATAATTATTGCTATCACGAAGTTCTTCAATTATTTTGCTATCCTCGTCCATTTTTTCGGACTCTTCAGATTCCTAAACAAAATGCTAGATGGTGAACATCAATGAGTGTACCACAGAAAGATTAATATGGTGAACATCAATGAGTGTACCACAGAAAGATTAATATGGTGAACATCTATGAGTGTACCATAGAAATATTAATATGGTGAACATCTTTGAGTATACCACAAAAAGATTAGTATGTTACATTCAATAGAGATGGGTGCATGAAGTTCATTGTAGATAACTCGGGACAAAATATAATACAAACGGTAGTCTATATTTTGAGAATAACAATTTTTTTATGAAAGTCTTGTTTGTCCCTTTAAATCATGCTCAAACATTACTGATTACGGTTCAAAAAAATAAAGTGAAAAACTAAACCTTTCTAACAAATGCAATTCCTGATGGCTCAATTGAGGATACAATATAATACAAGTGAGACTATATTTTGAGAATAACAACAAATTTATTTATAAAATCCAGCACATTGTTTGTCCCTTTAAATCATGCTCAATCTTTATTGATTTTGCTTCAAAAATATAAAGTGAAAATGAAACCTTTTCTAACAAATGCTGTTTAAGACGGGTCAATTGTTGTGCTGCTTTGTCCCTTTCCTTTTGTGTTTCCTCCAATTCTTTACTTAGCCTAAGTAAGGATCTTTCCAACTCTTCATTCCCCTTTCGTGTTTCCTCCAATTCTTCACTTAGCTTATGTAAGGATTTTTCCAACTCTTCATTCCTTGGAAAACTTTTGGAAGGATCGGGTAACTGCTACCCAAAAACCAATTTCCAAAACCCCAGAAAAAAAAGAAGACAAACAGTTACTAGCATGATTCATAAGCCATATAACCCGTAAAGTAGAAATTGCTATTAAGTTTTGGCTCACATGATTGTTAAAGCTTGGAATCCTTCTCTGAATCTGAGAAGCATCAGGAGATATTTTACCAGAAGTCCTAATTGATTTGACCTCAGCCTCAAGTTCATGCTTTTCCAACTAATAATGATAAGATAGAATATATTAAAGTGCATTCTCGAGCACAATACCAGCAAACAGTCATTATAACGTATTGAGTGATAGGACAGTTGGTTCTTTCTTATGAATAAAAAAAATTAATGCATAAATTTACTGACCTTAAGAGTAGTGTTTTCCTTCTCCAAAGATTCAATCAGTCTCTTGAAGCTATTTGTTTCTTCATCTTCCCGTCTACTCAACTCCATTTGCAAACGATTAATTTCTGATATTTTCCCATTCAATTCATTATGTAATTTGCTCATCTCATATGTTGTCTGCCAAGCAATAATACAATACATGTATTGGTTAGATAACCGAAAACAATAATAGTCCAGCTTATCATATTCCATAGTACAACAAAATCAACATCCTGGTTACTTGAGAAGACATATGGTATCAATGATGCAATGGACGTTATTAATGTAAAAATAATGTGTTTGATAGGTTCAGTGGTAACCCTTACAGTGTTCAACTAATTCTCTTAGTTAAATAATATCGAAAGAAATAGAGGAACAGAGAATAGAATTCATTGGAAAAAGCTGACTCATGTTCTCGTCTACTTTCTACTCCCATAGTTCTCATGAATCTAGAAAATGTTTTATTTAAAAATATATATTTTCATTTTCTCCTTATCAAATCATTCTTTGATTTTCTTCCAGGCCTTCCTCTTGATCTTAATACCAATTACCATTCACAACCAAAGCACTCTTACCAATTGTGGATGACAGCTTATGACCGTGAGCCGAAAGTTTTCCATACATACATAGCAGATGGAATTATGGCCAATGGTAGATATATTAAAAAAATATGAAATACAAAATGCTATATAATCAGAAAATAAATAAAACTACCAGAATGTTAGAGACAAAAGAATATCGAAACACCTATTCTAGGAAATAAATTTCAACATATTTCAATTTGAAAACCAAAAAAACTACCATAAAGTAATCAATACAGTTGAGTAGTGAATATAAAAGTAGTTAACGCATGGCTAGTATCTTATTTTATTTTTAAGAAAATATTATCTATTCATTTTCCCTTTTATTATGGCGCAAAAACATTTGCCAGATTCTTATAGAAATAAAATAATATTTAATCAAATTAATTTTGCTTGGATAGACTCACTTTGTCTCTTTCCAACTTTAATAATGTAAGCTCCTCTTGGAATAACTTGTTCAATTTCTCTTCCTCTGACATCAAAGAAAGATCCAAATTGTTAGCAGTTTCTATCTAGACGTACAAAATGATAATACAGTCCACACACACACATATATTCTAAATGCAGAATAATGACCCTGTAATTTAAGCTGAATATGTGCCATTTTTTTCTGTTCTAGCTCTAGTTCCAGCTTCATTTTATGTATATCATCAGAATGCTGTACTGCTGCTGCTGGGCTACTTTTTCCCGCTACCATATCTGCTAGCTCCTAGAAGGCATTCATACATCTGTTGTCAAGTTCACTCATCACTAAAAATAAACATAAATTCTAACAAAAAGTTTAAATTGAAATGGCAAGTTAAAAAATTAGAAAAGCAAACAAAAACTAATTGTCTCTACTTTATTTTTAAAATGTTTATAATGATTCCATGAAAAACGAATATACAATTTGACAAAGAAAAAATCAAAATAGAAAAGTATTATAAATGCAATCCACCAAATGGATCAATCTATCTACATAGATTCATGATTTGGGAGTAACAAAAAAATCTAAGATGTAGTTACCTTGTCCTTTACTCGAGAGTTCGAGTGTTTAGATACCATCTTGGTTTGAATACCATCGTATTCCAAAGCAGATGTGGTTCCATTGTTTGTAGCATAAAGATTTTTCATTTGAGTTGTGAACCTATGCTGTCGATTGGATGACTGGTCACTATTTCCCTTCAAATATTCAAAAGCAATCAACAAGAACTGTTAGTTATGTTGAGAATCTTGAATCAGCAGCACTACAAGAAACAATCAAGAGTAAACAACCACAACCACTTTATCTTTGAAATTGATCGTGCTGTCAAATTAGTTCTTGAAATTAAGAAAATGTTAAATAACTCTGATAAATAGTCCCCAAACCTAAAATTTCTCGTTTAGTCTCTAAATAAATGTTAATATTACCACTTTAGTCACTTTTGTTTTTGGACTACCGTGACAGTGGATTTACACTTTCAAGGACCTTTTCTCTTGTTAGTCTCTAAATATGTCAATATTGTGGCTCTAGTCACTTCTATTTTTAATTTAGACTCACGCATTTGTCAATTTAAACGTTCAAGGACTTTCATTTGTAATTTTCTTCAATTCAGACACTGATGTGACAAGACATTCCAAATTCAGGGCTAAAGTGGCTATTTACTCTAGCATAAGTTTATTGAACTGGAATGGCACGTACAAGGTCTCTAATGATAGTTCCGCAAACATGTACACACAACAACCTCCCAAGATAAGCACCTGCAGAGGAACTGTCCTATATTTTTATAACGCATAGATAATCCTAAAGAACCTGATCTGATACCAAGTTGAAGACTAAATATTTTGATGAATTGATTGAGTGAAAAAGCACTCTGAATAGCATATATTTATATGTTTTCCAGATTTAATTACATTTAAGAACAGTAAATATAAATGCAAGTCCCTATGTACATAAGATAAGCACTACGTCTGAATATGAACATTGTTGTATTTTGGACTTTCATCGAATTGTCAACATCTAAGACTCCGGTTTCAAAAAGCTACTAAAGAATATAACATTCATATCATTTCACAAGTCTAGCGAGGAAGGAGTAACCCAATGTCAAAGAAGAAAATAAACTATAGAAACTATTTTTTTACATCAACTTTTATTACATGAAAACAGGCCATTCCCATCATGATCAATATTATATACACGACAGTCTTCTCCCCATCCCCCCCTAAACAATAATTGACCAAAAGAGTTCAAGTTTCCAACATTAGGAGGGGGTCACGACAAAGTAGGAAAAACAAAAAAGAAAAATCGAAATCAATCAAGTAAAAATTCTCCAATCAAAACCAAGTTTATGGAAAACTCCTCTGGCGGAACAGGGTCTTAATGGAAAAATAAAACAAAGAAAAATAGAAAACATCAATTAGTTAAATTTGGCCAAACTCCATACATATAAACTAGTACAGATTACAAAATCCTAAGTATGGTTTCAATAATTATCTCAACACAACCATAGCTTCTCAATCAGGTATGTTTTATTGACAAAATATCATTTTAATGTAGTTAGTGGCAGAACACACAACACACAGACATATCCTATAGTTAAAGTAACACCTTATCTATGTGATGAGAGATAAACGTAATTGGTATGAATCACTCAAATAATTGTCTCTAGAACAAGAAGAGATGTAAGGTATGACCTAACCATGTGTCAAGAACTAAAATTGATAATTGACAATCTAAAAGGTGGTTGAGTTTTTCTAACCAGAAAATGTAATCCATCCAATACCTTTGTCCTTCTCACTATCTAAACTTCATGTGAAAATCATGAAATACAAGAGATCAAATGTAATGGAGTGCTTAAAACACAGGTTAAAATATTTTTATACAACATAATAAAGTTTGAATCAAAAAATAGGATTACCTTGACTGTGTAACCGCCATTTGTGGATACGGGACTCGTATCCAAATTCTGTTTTAATGAGCCATTTTCTTTATTCAATCTAACAATATGATCCTGGAAAGTCGAAAGGATCAGATAGTTAAACTTAACAAAAGGCCACTAACTCAACAAGTTAGACAAACTGTTAATTGACTCTTTCTGGAACCTCTGCTCAGCCTGAGATAGATATTACATAATACATATGATCCAACAATATATTTGAAAAAGTAAAGAACCTTTTGTGTTGACAAAGGGGAGAAGGGGTCAAAGTTTTAGAGATGCAAAATTGAGTTCTTCAAACCATGCATGACAGTTGAGTTCACCTTAATACAAAAACGATGTAAGGTCCAAATTAGAAATTACAGTGTGCCTTGGATCCATCTTACAATGTAATGGAAAGAAAGATTAATCATAATCCAGGATTCAAGTTGGGTGGATGAGATTGAAAAAAAATTAATTATAATTTGTGGACAAAAATTTTCCAATAAATTTCACGAAAATTATATCAGATAGCTACAACACCATAATAGTACTCCGTAGCAGTGAGAGTTTAGCAGAAGTGCTGATAAGAGCGAAAATTATGTGTAGTTGAGATGAATATGAGGTGGACAAGAGGATATAGAAGATTTAGAAAGGATATTATTTGAGAATAGGTTGGAGCACTTCCTGTTTAGGAGAAGATAATAGAGATTCCCACATGGTCTGTTTGATCATGTGCCTATGGCTTCCCATAAGATAAAATTTGCTCGGGAAGACTTCTACAAATTAGTTTATACATAAACTAATTTTAGCTTATAGGAGAAGTTTAATTCATGTTTTTTTACCATTTTGTTCTACTAGAAGTGTTTATAAAGAAAATTATTCGATAGTTGAACATTAAGTAGCTCCAACAGTTCAACATAAGAAACAGCAAAATAAAATTCAACGTACTACAGGTACATATATGTAGAAAACTAATAACCCGGGATATACCTCTTTTTCTTTTAATATAGCTGCATAATTAACTGATAGTGCTTTAATTTCTGCCTCAGAAGCTTGAAGTCTCTTGATTTCTGCTTTATATTGTTCTATCTACAAGAAATAATATAAAATTAAAAAATGACATCTTTAACCACAAAACAAAACCGACCTATTACTATATTCTACTCCACAATTCAAGGGGAAATGTATGGCACACAATTTGAATTTGAATACATTACACTTCCGTGCAAAATTCGCAAATGCTAGTGTTTTTTATAGGAGAAAATGATTAAATATATATAGAAAAGAAGGATACAAAAAGGAAATAAGAAATTCTCAAGAACTAAAGAAATGAATTAGTAAAAGTGGTGTGTTCATAATACCACATGTACAGCAATGAGATATTGCTTATCAGACAGTAGATGGAAAGAGCTTGGTTTTGTAAGGTTGATTTACGTTTAAAGTTCACCTTTATAACATTCCCGATATTGAGCTTTCCTCTATTCCCATGTTCAATGTCCTAGGCCTAAGGAGATAAGATGTAAATTTCCCATCAACTAGAGATATGGCTATAGCAATCTATATAAACGAAGTGCAAATTTCGCTTTACAAGCTGATTTTGTGAAGTTTAGTTAAGTTTAAAATTCACTTTGACAAGATGGTATCAAAGCCTATCAGTGCCTATCCTATTGAAATTTGTGGAGTCTATCATGTCACCAGTTTTTGGGTTTCCCTCTAATCCCGCATTTGATGTCCTCGGCATGAGCGGTGTGTTAGAAATCCCATATCAAATAGAAATATGACCAAATTATAGTGTACAAGTGGGATGCAAACCCTACCTTAAAAGTTAGTTTTGTGAAGTTGAGTTAGGTTTAAACTTTCCTTTATAAGAAAACTCAATGGAAGAGTGTCACCTGACAAGATTCTATCATCTCTTTCTAGACAAACAACCACAGAAACCCAGATTGAGAACACCCAAAAGCTTTTGGATCTTGGCTTTAAATAAATCCTATGAATTAACATACAGGAGCTTTTGAAGGTCCACGAGAATCATCCCGTTTTCATCAAAAAGACCAAATGATTTATCCCATAGATGATGCAGATGGACAACGCCAAAACAAATACTAACAAGTTTGGGAACTCAACCTACACATTACACAGAAATCATGGCTGATGAGTACGAGAACTTTCACATGTGTCAGCAGTATCAATTTTGGAGCAAGTTGATTTAATATAAACATTTTTTTTTATCCCTCTCTAAAGAATTGGACCCTATTTTGGCAAGTAAGCCAATGCATTGAATTAATGACCAACGATCCATCCTCTGGGCCTCAAATGTACGTCATCGACTGGCTTATATTCTACAATGTACACATGAAGCAGGGAACCAATATTCTACTAGAAGTAGCAATTCTGTTAGGATTTGCCTTAAAAGCCATTTCCCACACCCCTCACGGAGGGAACACAATGATATCAAATTAAGGATCACAAGTATTAATAGACCCTGCAATGTCCCTTTTCATCCACTTGTATACTGTATACACTGTCTTGGAAGTCAGAGTCCATGTAGGTTCATCATTGGAACTTTACTTGCTCGTATTCAAAGACCTTCTGTTTCAATATTTCATCGTCTCATATAGAACAGGTGATGAACAGTAACTATTTACAATTCTTAATTTCACCACCTCACACCTAGGGTTCAGTGACACCAATCCTAAATTAAACGCAACGACCTGCTGCTATCCTGCTTCCACTCTGAATTCAAATACGAAATCTCCGCCATTCAAAAACTCTTAAAGCATTCACAATCGCAAGCCCCTAGCTAATATTGCAATGTTCCACGCGACTTTGGAATATCGTATCTAAGAAGCAAACAAGAACGTAGAGAACTTGAGGAGAACGTACCTCTGAAGCGTAGGGGTGACCGGACATTCCATTGGAAGGCGGAGAGCTGGGAAGCGAATTGGAATGAGCAAAGGTGTGAGAATTGCGGCGATCGGAGACGGCGGGGCTGACGACGTGGTGTTCGTCGTCTTCGTCGTCGTCGTCGTCGTGAGCGTAATGAACGTCGAGGGCGATCTTGTTCAAATTCTCCTTGAAGTTGGCGATTGTGCCCCACATGGTTGAATGAGAGGAATTGGGGTTTGGAAGGGGATTTGAATCGACGGTGTTAAATCCGTGATTTGGTGAAGAGCGCGCACTGCAATTTCTGCTGGATCTCTCGTTTTCTTACAAATGCAATTTTTGGACCAACTCCTTCGTTCTCAATTTTTTATTCTTCATAATAAAATAAATAATATTATAATAATATTGTAAAAGGCATTTTCTACACTCCAAAAATATATTAAACATGTAGAATAGTCTCACTTTTTGATATTTCCTTAGCGTGTATTTTTAATACATTTACGTTTATCAAATTTAATTAAGATTTCAGCATTTATTAATTGATAAGTTTAACGCTCAAACTTTTACAGCTACGAAAATATACGAGCTTTAATGTTTAAAACATTTTTTCTTTCTTTTTTAATTTCCACTATCTAGGATAATAAATGCTTATGTTGAAAAATAATTTAACTACTGCTTTCTTATACACGGTATAAATTTGCATTCAACAAGAAAATTGAGTCATTTTTTTTTTCTCTTTTCTTAATTTTCAAACCCGATATTTTCATAATAAGATTATATGTTTTAATATAATATTTTTTAATCAGAAATTTATTTTTATTTTTATTACACATAGAAAATTGTTTTGAAAAAAAAAACTAAAAATATATAATAAGTGATTTAGATAAAATTATATTAGAAATGGAACAGTTAAATGTTTTTCTTTAGTCAATGAATCTTAAACCACTATTATTATTATAACATTTATTTGGGTTGAATTCAGGGAATTCCTTATGCTGCGGGTGACAAGCCTCTAGAAGCTTGGGGCATGCATGATAGCCTTTTATTTCAACCATCATTTAACAACATTAAAGGATGAGACTACGAATCTCTATTTATTTTCTTAAAATAATTTAACAAATTAAATAGATTTTTATTTGTGTTGTTCTAATTTATTTATTTATGTTAGAATAACTTTTCTCTATTTATTTCAATAAGTAAATATTCTTTTCTTTCTCAATTAAAAAACATTTTAGTATCGTTTATTTTAAGTTTAAACAAATTAGTTCTACGAGTGTAGAAGATAATTTTTGTATTATTTATATCATAAGTGTCTCATGTTTTGATTTAACATGCAAAATAACTTTTAGTGTGTAAAATAAGGACACATTAATTTAATTTTAAATTTAAAATAACTTTTTTCTTCCTTGTGAATTTGTATATGATCCTCGATAAAAATAATTCTTCCATTTTTGTCATTCATATTTTTTTTTTCATTTTGGTTTCTACTTATATGTTAAATATTTTTCTATTAAGTGATATATCGCAAAAAAAAAAAAAAACTGACACATTTTTCTGACCCAAATAAATATGTATTTTATTTTTAGTCCTTGATAATTTTTTTTCCTACTTTAGTTCCTTATATAAAAAAACTTGTTCTTACCCTTAATATGTGAGTCATAAAGAAACTAATGACGAAGGAAAGACTAGTTTATAAAATCTTTTATTGAGCAACACATCTTCAAAGCATGGTTTTACTCGTATAAAAAAGGTATAAAACATTGGAAAGAAAAAAAAAACATAGTTATATATTTTTACATGGTTGAAAATAAAATAACAAAATAAAGGATTTTACTTATATTTATAAATAAATTTTCCTTTTCTGCTTTTAAACGAAGTAATGGAGCTAATTTATCAACCCAAAAGCAAAACTATAACCTACCTATTGTATACAAAGGTAGAAGAAATCATACAACAAAGTAAGAAAAATCATGTTAAAATATTCTTGGAGATTTATATTAATTATAGATAAAACCAGTTTACACAGTATATAGTATATAAGTGATATTAATACAAATCTTAAGCTTCAACAAGAGTATCTATCATCTTCAAACACCCTTTTATTTCACCGAATCAAAACAAGAAAAGAAAAAAAAAAAAAAAAAATTTAAGATGATCTTGTGTTGAGAAGTACTTCTTCAAACAACTTTTGTGATGGATATGATCACATTGGCAGTCTCAAATTTCTCCACCTTCATTAGTTGCTCAAGTTTCCATTGAAACCTGATAAATAATTCGTTTATAACCTGTACCTCAAACTTTGCAGATAGAAGAGGCTCCATTGCAGCTCTGGTGTATGTAGCTATGAACTCAGCTCTTACACTTTCATCAAGAAAACAACAATCTCCACGTTCACTTATACCTTCATCCCTAGGCACAGTGAAAACTTCTAACCTTTGAACAAACAATGACTCTTCTTCCTTAATCAAATTTCTAATCTCCTCAATTGTAGGTTCATATGTTGGTATGTTAAAAGAGTCTAATTTTTCTTCTTCAATCAAACCCTACAGTATAATATATATTACCTTGTTAATTATATACATTAAGGACAAATAATATCAAGAAAAATTGTTATTTTTACCTCCAAGAGCATGTCATTGAGTGTTAGGCTAATAACTTCCCAAAGACTTTTTGAAACAGTTTCACTTCTGCAAGTGCAAGGTAACACTAAAACCATTGCTCCTCCATGCACAAGTTCCTCTGAACGTGACTTCAGAAACAATTTGAAACCTTCTTGAAATTGCTTCTGGTAAGCTTTGTGTACCTCTGGTGGGCTTGTGCTAACTATATGGCAGTTTCCCTTATTAAGGGTTTTTGCCTCCTTAGTTAGTCCCTTTAAAGGATCCTATAACCAAAATATGATAAATAAATATATAAACTCAAGCATTTTTTAGGCTGTTTGATTTGCTTTCCTTTCATTTTTATAATGTATGTTTCTACTGTAAAAATATCATTTTATTTTTCATTTTGGTTTTTAACACAACTTTGTATTCCCAAAAGGGAAAATGAGTGAAAACAATTAGACAACTTAGGAGAAATTGTTAAATATGCCTTTAGTCCCAGAATTTTAACGTAAAATTGGAATTCATTCATGTCCAAAACTTTGATACATTTTAGTTTTCAAACTTTAAAGATAAATGGACATAATCTGTCCAAGTATGTCAAATTTGTTGACTTGTTGAACGCATTTCATAATAACAATTGAGTTATTTACATTGTTTGACATGTTTTTACTTTATTATAAGTTGAGAAACGTGTTTGACACGTCAAGTCAACAAAATTTAACATAATCAAATTAAAAGAACTATATTCATTTATTTTTCAAGTGTGAGGACCAAAATATATCAAAATTTCATAAAATAACGAATTTAGATTTTACTTCAAAATTGAGAAACTAAAAACATGCTTAACCCAAAAAAATAAACCAACCACACATTTTTTTTGTTGACCATAAGATCATATTCATCTTAGAATGGAAATAGAAGAAGAAAATAGTTTATTTGACCTGAGAGAGCCAGTGTAGACTGTTGGCAGAGTGAAAAAAGTGTACAGAATCATTAGGAAAGAGCCTGCCATGAAAGGATCCTGGGGTAGCATTGATAAAACATGAACCAAACTTGTGACCCTTTTCTTGTACCAACTTTTCGTAGAAATCTGGAAGGGACTTGAAGATGGTATTGAAATCATTTCCAAACAAATCATTGAGATAAAATTGGAATGTTGGTAGTTCAAGATTCAAGCGAGTGCATGTTGCATCAACAATGTCAATAATATTTGATGTGACAAGAAGTGTATTTGGTCCTACTGAACAACCTAAATCTGCTACTTTCATGCACTTTGGAGTGGAATCTTGACACAATATCATTATAGTTTCTTCAAGTATAGGCTTGGCTTTAAGCATCAATTTTTTCTGCAATGCAAATCAAAATCAAACAGTTAGATGAAAAAGGAAAAAATGTATCTTTTATATATATATATATATATATATATATATATATATATATATATATATATATATAATATTGTTACATAGTAATATAGATGAAACAAATATATAGTACTTGAAGTAAGGAGTTGTTTGCATAGCTCCTTTCTCCCTTGCCACCATTCATGTGAATTCCATTTGATGAACCCAATGAACCCATGATGATGAATGCCTATGAGGTATCACCACTGAACAGATATAACCTTTTATATTAAAATTTGACCCAATATAACCTTTTATAAACTTAAGAAATTTATTATGGACCATGTGATGGATAGTAAAAGGAAAATATAAGCATAGAAAACTTTCACAACAATTAATTGAATTTTAAAGGAAAATAAAAAAAAGGTTATAAAAACTATACTAGTTTAAAATTTTAATTTAAGATAAAAAATATTAAACTTACTATTATATTATTTTTCTTCGCGTGAAATTCTTTTTTTATTATTATCAACGTGTTTGGAGTGCTCAGAGTCACTACTAATTATTATTAAGAAAAATAACATTTTTTATATACGAAAGTATGAAGAAGATGAACGCATATATGGATCGATGAAGCAAGTTTTATGTTGTTTATCTTTCATATTATATTTTACTCTCTTTGGTAGCAAGATTAACCAAGATTCTCATCAATACAAAAAAAGAAGAAGATATTTTCAAACACAATCTGAGTTTGGAAACACAATGCAGAAGATTATTATAAGTAATAAATTAGGGAGGAGAATAATCTTACAAAACTGAGTCCTCTAGCCAAAAGATTTGCTTTCTGCTTAATTCCTTGATCTCAGTTTTCAGTATTTATAGACCCTTTTATCTCTTTAGTTTCACAGGGACATGCAACTTGGTTCAGATGAGTAGAATCGCAGTGCAGTGATGAATTTTCAAATAAGGGACTATGATGTTACACCTAGTTATTGCAGTTGTGAATATTCAAATGAGACATGTTACAAGTAGTTATTGCAGTCATCAATTTTCAAATCAGGCTGCAAGCTGGGGACACAGTTGAAGACAGGCCAATAATGGAAGAGCAATGTAGCAGCCATCCCAAATTCCAACTTCATCCATGCATCTGTCTAAGCCCATATGCAATTATAGAAAGATAATTATATTTTAACCCAATTTTTTTATAAGGTGGTCAGTAGGAAAAAATATTATAGATTTTTTTTTAGAACTGAAAGCAATTAGATGAATCCTCTTAAAGATTTTCAGTAATAATGAAAATTACTTTAGAAACAAGTAAAATATTCACTTTTAATTTATTATTCTAATCATTATCAGATCATCATATTACATCACTACAAAAAATTAAAATAGATGATTTAAAAATGATTGAAGTGATAGATTAAAAATGGATAAAAAAAAGAGGTTAAAATATTATTATCTTCTAGAAAATAATTTAAAAAAACACTTTTTCAATTCTATATATTAACAATATTTATAATGTAATATTTTTTATAAACAATCATATTGATTATAAACTATATGCATATTTTATTGTTTTTAAAATAATATAAGGATAAATGTAAGGCCCATTAAAATTTGATATTTCTTTTCTGCCCTAAATTAAAGGGGTTGTCCTTGTAAGCGGGTCTAAGGGCTGACCTAGCAGATAAAATCGTTCCTAGTTGTCCTAATTCGCATTTTCACTCTTGCAGAAGAATCAGCCGTCACCTTTGTGCCCCTCGTACAGAATGCTTTGCTAGGGTTTGCTCTAAACCTTCTTCGAGCTAACTCAAACCCAGCTCCTACTCTGCGTAAGTCTTTCTCAGCTCATGTTTCCCCCTTTTTTGGGCCTAGGACCACTGTTTACCGTTAGGGTTTGGTAATAACCCGTCCCTGTTTCTATTTTACCGTTCATTTCAGCTCTTTGGCCATCCTTAGGACGTCGTGTTCACTGTGTTCGTGTCGGAGTGTTCCGCTAGCTTGCTTTCTAGGTAAGGGAAGTTAGACCTTACTGTATTTTCCGTGGGATCTGCTTATTTTACGAGTTTTTGATGATTTAATGGTCTGGGTGAGAAAATGAGTGATTGAGAATGCATGGTTGAACTGTTTGAATGTGTGTGGGTGGTTGTTGCACGAGGAAACAGTGGCAGGTGCTGGTTTTCTCGCCCAAGCGAGCTAGTCTCGCCTAAGCGAGATTATCATAGGCTCGCCCAAGACCTTGTCACTCGAATTGTCGCCTAGGCGACTTGCGTCCTTTTTGAGCGAGGTGTGCTCTCGCCTAGGCGAGAAGGGACTCGCCTGAGCGAGACCTCGTAGAGTCACATGTCCCCTTGTCGCACTCTCGCCTAGGCGAGATGGGATCCGCCTGAGCGAGAAGGTCCCTCTCGCCTGAGCGAGCCATGTTAGCTTGGGCGAGGCAGCGGGCAGGCTTTGATGTTGTTGTTGAAGGGTTCACTGATGTGTGGTTTGTTATCTGACCCAAATGCTTTACTAGAAAGGTTGCGTGATGATGGCATGATTAATATGTTACATTTGAAATGGATATGGCATGCTAGTTGATTGGGTATGAATTGAAAAGCATGAGTTGTATGAATTGTTGATTTTACATGGTATGCATGTTATGAGAAATTCTTGATTGGTGAATGGGACATGTTTAAAGTATGGGTAGGGCAGAATTCCATGACTCTTGTAGTGAGAGATCTTGGTGGCGCCTCATCGGTTGGACGTAATTCCATGGGCCCTCTTAAGAGAATCCAACTAAGGAAAAACTATTGAAGAAGATAAAGTTTGTTGTTTGGAAAAGGACAAAGTTATAATGGACTTGATAAAGAAAAATGAGAAGCTGAAGAGGAAATTGCAACAAGAGAAAAAAATTGGAAAATTTCTGCAACTTTTATTTGTTTTGTTGTGGGTGGCAACTGTTGTTTTGGTTGTTATGGTGTTGTTGAAGGTTAATTGTAATTAGTTATGTCTTAGCTTGCTATAGCAATGATTAGGAATGTATTAAACTTGGTGATTAATGTTCTGTGAGATAAGTTTTGTGAGGAAGTGTTTTGTATTGGTTACAATATTAGAATATGAAATATATGAGAATATGAAAGTTTTTGAATATGATATTTGCCATGACCTTTTATGATATTTGCCATAACATTTTTCATTTAGCTTGTAAAGCACTTTAAGGGCAGTACAAAAGTAATCAATTGTGATAGTCATGTGCATAATCTGTGAATGAAATATTGCACTTTGGAAAAAGTTTGTTCATAATGGATTCCATGAACTTTTTCTAATTTGGTATCCTGTTTTACCAATTTCATAGTATCATAAAGTAATTTGGAATGAATAAGGAATAAAAATACGTGTTTCATTCAAACAGTGCATCACCAACATCATTGATCAATAATGACAAACAAGTGGTCCAAAGCAATAGCAAAAGTGTTTCCTTTAATTGAATACAATAATGCAAAAAGTGGTCCAAAGCAAGCAAGTGACCCATAACTTTAACTAAAATATTGAAGTACCACTGCTCCAAAATAAAATAGTGGTCCACTATCACTATGCCCAATGTTATAGAAGTCTTAATCTATTACAAATGTCTTTAATAAAGTAAGAAAAAAGTAGAAATCTTCATTCATTTTCACGTGGGTTGTGCACAAGTTGCACTACTACTACTACTAGCTTGAGACCCCAATGCTTGTGCTGCCATGCTTCTTGTCTGTGTTGTTGGTGCTCTTTCTCCTTGGTTCATGTTTGCTGCAACTATGGGTGTGGATCTTGTTCTATTGCAGGTTTGGATTGATGGTCCAACAACGTTGGTAGCTGCAGTGGTAGTTCGAGTTCGTTGTGTGTTTCCCTATCAATTCAATATGTTTTCAACTTTCAGATTTGTATTTTGTAAAAGAAAAATCATTAAGAAGTAAAGAACATGATATCTTAGCTTTCTGGATCTCATCCCCCTTCTACAACTTTTGATATTATGTCCTATTTGCTTGCACCTGCTACACTTCATGATGAGATTCTTCTTTGAAAGTTTTGAATGATTAACAATTTCACATGCTACACTGATAGTTAGGGGACGAAAAACATAATTAATCCTTTAATTAAGTACTCGATAAATTTAATTTTATAATCGAATTTTTATTATTAATTTAGTGATGTAGCTCTTAAGTGATAGTTAAGTGACTGACGTGGTTATTATCTTATCATATGTTAATTGTTGCTATTGGAAATTTCATTATTTTTTATTTTAAAATTTTATAAATTATAATTCTATAACCTATGATTTTATAATTTTAAAACTTTATAATTTGATAAGTTTATAAAAATGATAAGATGATGATACGACAATATGATGACATGATAATATAATAATACAACGATATAATGATATAACATATGACGATATAACGATAAGACAATATAAAAGTATGAAACAAGTGTGACGATATACGATATAACAATATAATAATATTGTTGTGGGATTGTTGTAGGTGGCATCAATTGTCTCGTGACAGAGGTCAAGTGGACTGGGTTACAATCGAATCATGACGCTTAGGCTTGTATTACACTCTTAAAGTAAAAAAAATTACACCCTAATTAATGATTATAGTTTTTGGTCTAGTAAAAAGTGATAAGTGCTCGATCTAATCATTTGTTCTAAAAACTAAAAAAAATAATAAATTTAATAGAAACTCAATTGAAAATTTTCAAATTTATTGAAAACTTACAAAATAATTAAGCCTTTATTTATTATATAGTTAGTCAGTGAAGTGTTTTTATTTTTATTTTACTTATTTATTTACGGTGAAGTGTTCTTAATTTTATTTTATTAATTTATATTATTTATAATATTTATTGATTTAATTTATTAGTTTTTTTATTTATCTTCGATTAAGCATTAATTATGTTTAATTAATTATATATAATAATCTCTAGTCATACACGACCGATTCATTCTATTTATTTATATTTATTGGTTTTAATATTCTATTATTATTTTTTCTTATGGTTAACATATATAATACAATTAATTTGAATTATTCTCGAAGAATAATAAAACTTATAATAAGTAAAATTTTGATTATATTGTAATACAGGTATAATCTTGATTATTTTAATGAATAAATAGTCAAGATAAAATATTATTGTATGCTTAATAATCGTGAAACTCATTTATTTTGACTAACTATTACAATTTAATTCAATTATTTCTAATGTAAAATAAACTGAAATATATATATCGATGGATTTAAAGAAACATTTGTATATCTAAAGTAACATAAAATGAAATATATATTGATTGATTTAAAGGAACATTCGTATATTGCTTTGATATGATGTTTGATATTTGTTCACAATTACATATTTTACTACTTCTGTATGAAAAACAATTTCAAAAATATCACTTTAAATAGTTGGCGGCGTCATATCGTACAAATCCACTTTTGGTTGTGATAATTGCAATTCTCCCTAAAACTAGTTGGAACATTCATACTGTTCACAATTCTGCGATATTTTAAAATAGTAAAATGATTTTTGTAGTAAATATATTTTGGTGATTAAATTGACAAAATTATTAAATAGAGTAATTTTTATTATTTTTAGAAATTACAAAAGTAAAACAATAAAATTTTAAAGATTTCTTTTATTAAAAATAATTATTTGTAAAAATTTGTCAAATTAAATTTTGTCAAAATATTATTTTACTTTAAAATATTGCTCTTTGATATATATAAATAAAATAAATTATAAAACTATTTTTTGAAGGTTTTGAGATTGAAAGTAATTGTTTGATATCTTATATCAATAAATAGAAACAATTTAATTAAGTATGGAATGAAGTTAAATGCAAATTTATATGGTTAAGATTTAAGATGAAAGTATTTTAAGTAATTTCTATTATATGAGATTTTAAATATGAAATCAAAATCTTAGTTTATAGGACTACTGTTTGAAGGATAATGACTCACAATTTTCTTAATCATAATATCATGTCAGGCGAAATTGATAAATTGAACTCTCTCATGTGAGAAATTCAATCAATATAAACTCAATTAGTTTAATGGCAGTTTTCATTCCGTTATACTTTCATCTTTTTTATCCTATATCTCACTTTTATTTCACACATTTCATTAACTTGTTTTGCAAATTTTTACAAATTATCCATTTGTTCTTGTTACTCAATTTTGACAACAATGATGTGAATTAAATCATATGTTACACCGTAAGAATTGCTTAACAATGCTGCTATTATACAATTCTTTTAGAAAAATATATTTTAACTAACTTTTTTTGATTTACTTTTAATTTACTATATTCATCACTCTTAGATAATCTATTTTAATTTTTTATAATGATTTGATGTGATGATTTAAGAGTGATGAGAATGATAGATTAAAAGTAGGTAAAAAAAGAAAAGAGTTAAAATATTATTATCCATTCTTTTATAATTTAAAAATGTTACAGCTGGAGTAATAAGTCACGAAGTTGTTAAAAAAATATAGCGTCAATTTTGTGTTGTGTAACTTTATTGTAAGAAAAATATGCTTCTATTTTCTATACTTTTAATATGTTGGAAAAATACAAAATAAAATAATCCACACGCTTAAAAGATTTTAGATGTAACATATATAAATATTAAGGTGGTGAATTCGTATTTTTCTTTTGTTGAAATGATTTATGTCTCATTCTTATAACTCTCAATTATATAGAAATAGATTCATTAATGTATAGATGAATAAAATTAAGTGAATTCCTATCTTTTCACTAACTTTTTATTATGTAGTTCTACATGAATCATAAACGCAGGCATATTTTGACTCCAATTACTTTCATTTATTTGAAAATTTAATTGTTTTCATTCTCAACACACCAAAACTTGACTTTAGTCTCTAAGTTTTAATTTGACGAACTTAATTTTGTAATTTCATATATATGATTTAGTTTGTCTAGTAACTATGATACCTAAAAAATGTTATTAAATGTTAAAATGAAAAATATTTTTTAATTACTAAATTTTAACAATTTTTTCTTATAACCTTAGATCAGATTTTTTAAGTGATTTTTTATTTTTTTATTTTCAATATTTCAAATATTTTGAACATTTGAAAAAGATTAAATTTACAAATTTTAAAGAAATACAAAACTAAAATCAAATTTTGTCAAATGTAAGAACTAAAATATGCAATTTTCTTTTTATATATATATATATATATATATATATATATATATATATATATATATATATATATATATATATATATATATATATATAATGTTCTGTAAATGTTGGTGATTTCTAATAATGAATGGCCCATACCTTGGATATGTTTATTTTTTATTTTTGTAATTATGTTACACAGGTGACCCATACCAGTTAGGTGGTAGGATCGTGTTCGATTTGTTTAAGTAATATATGTATCAAACATAATGTTTGGTTTCATGATCAACGAAAACATTTTCACCTTTTTGATTTATCACTGTTGTTACAATATTCTTGTTTGCATACAACAATAACAGATATCTTTTAAGGAACAACCAAACATAACATAACTTTATTAACTGGGAAAATGTATTGAAACACCACTTCAAGCATTTTTTGTCATAGATATCATTAAAGTAGCAAACTCCAATTTCTCCTTCTCCACCTCCATTAGTTGCACAACTTTCTTCTGATACCTCACGAACACTTCAGTTATAACTTCTGCACCAAACTTTGTAGACATTAGAGGCTCCATAATCGCTCTTACATGCTTCGCCATTAGTTCTGCTTTTATATCATCACTCCCTTCACTCATGCCGTCATCCCAAGGTAAGATTAAAATCTCCAATCGTTGAATGAAAAACGACCCTTCTTCCTGAATCACATTTCTGAGTTCTTCAACAGTAGGTTCATACACTGGTATGTTGAAGGACTCCAATTTTTCTTCTTCAATCATACCCTGCATTTTTTTATTTATTATAAACTGTAACACATATAGACCTAATATTTGTTTGAAGAGATACCCTTATAGTAATTAATAAAATAAAAATAAAAAACTGTTTTTTTTTTTACCTCCAAGAACATCTCATTGAGTATTAGACTAATCATTTCCCAACCTGTTATTCTAGGATTTTCCTGATTACCAAGGAACAACAAGATCATTGCTCCTCCAGGCACAAGTTCCTCAGAACGTGATTTCAGAAACAATTTGAAGTCTTGTTGATACTGCTTAAGGTAAGCTTTGTGTACCTCAGGAGGGCTTGTGCTAACTATATGACAATGACCCTTGTTAAGGGATGCTACATCCTTACACCCCAATAATGGATCCTACGACAAAAATATGAGATGAAACAAAAACAAACCTAAGACAAAAATGGTTTTGGTCGACTTAGAGGAGAAGAAAGAGTGAACTTATTTATCTAACCTGAGAAAGCCAGTGAAGACTGTTGGAGGAATGAAAAAGGTTTATGGAATTACTGGGAAAGAGCCTTCCATAGAAGGATCCAGGTGTGGCATTAATAAAGCATGAAGCAGACCTGTTTCCTTCATTTTGTAGCAGTTTTGTATAAAAATCAGGAAGTGACTTGAAGGTGGTATTGAAATCATTTTCAAATAAATCATTGAGATAAAATTGGAACGTAGGTGGTTCTCGGTTTAAGCGAGTGCATGCAGTATCAACAATGCTAACAACATTTGATATTAAAAGTAGTGTATTTGGTCCCACTGAGCAACCTAAATCTGCCACTTTCATGCAGTTCGGAGAAAAATGACAATCGAGTTTCATTATAGTTTCTTCAAGCATGTGTTTGGCTTTAAGCATTAGGTTTTTCTGCAACAATGAAGTTAAAATGAAAGTTAGATGAATATAGAAGAAAATGAAACAATTTAATATGAAGATAGAAGATGGTACTTGAAGCGAACTGTTATTTGCATAACTGCTCTCCCCTTTGCCACCATTCATGTGAACCAAAAGTTCTGTTCCATTTGATGCACGAAATGAAGCCATGATCTATATGAATATCTTTCTCTCACACATACATATATACAGAAAAGGATTGGATTCAATTCAACTCCCACAATGAATGCATTAAATAAGGTTACGACCCTCCCACCAGCAAAATTTAAATCAGAACATAAAATTTGATTTTTAAGGAACGAAAGGATCTTTCTGGACCAAGGCTTATCTTTGGAAAATGATGTAGTTATTGAAAAATGATTTAAATAAGAGGCACAAGGAAGTCTTTGGGGTATGATGTAGGTGAAACAAAAATTAATAATTAAATAAGTTATGTGAACGGGTTGACGAGGATGTATAATTAGATGAAGATGGACCATGGAGTAATTTGGTCTTTATTATTTTGATATAAAAGATAATTTTGATATATAGATATATATTTAAGTTGAAATTAGGATTAATGACTAATTTGGTCCCGGAAACCATATCGCTTCATTTAAAAAGAAATATTCAATTGAGTCAAATTTTCAAATATGTAAACTGATTTGAATTTAAAATATTATCATGTGAAATTGACATTAATGTAACATGTCACTAATTTTTCACGTGACACTAACATTATATGATACTGATGACACATGTTACTAATTTTTCACGTGACATTAACATGGCACTTAACATCATAAAAATGTCATATTTAACATATAATAAAAATTTGATATTTGACATATAAAACTTGCACAAAATTTTAAATAAAAATACAAGGAATTGGCATGTAACATGTATAAAAATGGCCAAGTGTCCACGTGACTTGTACAAATTGACGTTCATTCAAATTCTTTTTTAATTGCGATTAGTATATTAAAAGTGTCCGCATGCCAACTTTGCTCCTCTTTTGTAAATATCCATAATTTCTTAAATAATTAATTTTAATGCATTTACTATCCATTTTTTAACTAAAAATAACTTACACAAACATAAATAAATAAATAAATAAATAAACACAACTAGTAAACAATATACTTATAGAAATATAATTTATTGGCGTACGTCATCTTCTATTATAAAGATTTATGGCACACACCAAAGTGATACATATTATAAAGAATTATATATGTATTACAAATCTATGAGCAATTTTTAGTAAGACATATCATCAAATTAGCGTACTCTAATCTCTTCCATTAGTTGCACAGTTTTCTTTTCAAAACTAATGAACAATTCATTCATAATTTTTGCACCAAAGTTAGGAGATAACAGAGGTTCCATTATAGCTCTTATGTACCTCGCTATGAATTCGGTTCTTATATTGGTACCCTTAAATTGTCATGGAACAAGCCTCAAGCATAGTCCTACACCAACTTACCCTTAACAATTCCCCATACTATTTCATAATCCTTAACTTTATTTCACCAGACCGAAACTAAACTACAAAAGAACTATTCGAATACATCTATGAGCAAATTTTCGTAAGAGATATCATCAAATTAGCATATTCCAATCTCTCCACCTTCATTAGTTCGACAACTTTCTTTCGAAACCTAATGAACAATTCATTCATAATTTTTGTACCAAACTTTGCAGCTAAGAGAGGTTCCATTGCAGCTCTTGCGTAGCTCGCTATGAATTCAGCTCTTATATTTTCATCAACAGAAAACTCATCACCATCTTCATTTCTTCCCTCATCCCAAGGCACGATGACAATCTCTGATTCTTGAATAAAAAATGAACCTTCTTCTCGAATCACGTGTCTTATTTCCTCCATTGTTGCTTCATATGTTGGTATGTTAAAGGAGTCTATTTTTTCTTCTTCTACCAAACCCTGTAGTGTATATGCCTTATATTTCAAAGGCTATTAATTCCAAGAGACAACCACTAGTATTAATAAAAAAAAAATTATTTACCTCTAAGAACATGTCAGTAAGTGTTATACTAACAGCTTCCCAAAGGCTTCTTCTAGGAGTTTCAGTTTTGACAAGTAACACTAACACCATTGCTCCTCCAGGAACAAGTTCTTCCGAACGTGATTTCAGAAACAATTCAAAGTCTTTTTGGAATTGCTTAAGGAATGTTGTGTATACTGATGGAGGACTTGTAGTAAGTATGTGACAGTTTCCCTTGTTAAGTGCCTCCTTACTCAATCCCAAAAATGGATCCTGTACATAATCAACATATAAGCTATAAATAAGAACCCAAAACAAATCAAACATGTTTAATCTTCTTTATCACAACATATGAATAAGCTTTAAGGAAGAAAATGAGAAACCTGAGAGAGCCAGTGCACACTATTAGCAGAATGAAATAGGTTTATAGAATTACTAGGAAAGAGTCTCCCATAGAAGGATCCAGGAGTGGCATTGAGAAAGCATGAACCAGACTTGTGACCCTTATCTTGCACCAATTTGGTGTAGAAATCAGGAAGTGACTTGAAGATGGTGTTGAAATCGTTTCCAAATAAATCATTGAGATATAATTGGAATGTTGGTGGTTCATGATTGAAACGAATACATGTAGCATGAACAATGTCGATAATATTTGACATTACAAGAAGAGTGTTTGGTCCCACAGAACAACCTAAATCTGCCACTTTCATGCACTTTGGAGAAGAATGACAATATATTCCCTTTATGGCTTCTTCAAGCATGAATCTGGCTTTAAGCATTATTGCTCTCTGTAATAAAATGAAAGTAGATCAGTATAGAAGAAAAAAAAAATATATAGTAAACATTATTAAATTTATATTGTGAAGATATAGATAATACTTGGATTGAGGAGTTGTTCGCGTAACTTCTTTCTTCCTCGCCACCGTTCATGTGAAGCGAAAATTCTCTTTCCATTGATCAAGTACCAAATAAAAATCCAAGATCAATCACCACCTAGTGATCAAATATGATATTTCAATATTGGCTTGGAGCACCTTTGTTAATCTAAGAAATTTATGTTTGAGTTGGTGAGCGGATCAATTTTATTAGGTTCAACTCAAATGAATCAATTGAATTCTTAATAAGTCAGGTTACTTTTGTTAATTCTTAAATTTATAAATTCTTTTTATAACAATTTGACTCGAACCGATGAACCGAATTGATTCAAAAATTTTAATCTATTTTAACATGTTTAATCTTAGTTGATGTTATTTTTTTGTCAAAGATATCAAAACTTTTTTAGGTTATATTTACAAAACCTTTTCTCAGTTGATTTAACCGATATTATTTTCACTTGATGTACAATTATTTAGGTTGATATCGATTAAGGCAAATTATACGATGATAATGGTTAAAGATTTTTTTGTTAATCTCGGCCGAATTTTTTTTTCAGTTGAGACAAAAAATCTTAATTAATGTTTGGCCAAAAGTTTTTCAATTAACATTAGAAAGAAAATGCTAAAAACTATTGACAAAAAATAACATCTTTCTTGATTATAAGAAAGATCATTGGACAAAAAAAATAATCCTGATAAACATTAATTGAAAAAAAATTAATTCATACTACTATAACAAACACATACTTTTTATTAATTTTTTTATTATTTTTTTTTAAAATATGTAGAAATTTTGTTATGAAAAATAATTTACAATAAATTGTTATCAATTTTTTTACCAAATATTTTGTGTAAAACAATTTTACAAAAAAAATTTAAAAAAAATTTATAAATTTTATAATTTTATAAAAAATAATTATTTATGAAGAAATTATCTATCAATTAAAACTTTTAAAAAATTTATCTTTTAAAATATTATAATTGCAAGAAAAATCTCATAAAATATAAAAAATTTTAATATGCACTCCAAAGAAAATACTCTCCTCGACGTTGAGAGAGAAAAGTCTAACTACTATTGAGTAAGAAATAGTAGTGTTCTCCTAAAAAATATTCTAATAACTTTAAATAAAAAAATAATTCTTATTAATACCAATAAAAAAACCTGAGTCAAGTTATCCCTATATTGTTTTAGTCTTAGTCGACTTGATGATGTCAAAAATTAAAAATATGCTTAAAAAAACAAGAAAAACAAAATGTGAACTTAAATATATGAGGAATTTCGAATTTTTGATTTTTTTGTAAAAGTTACAATATTTTTTCTTATCGTTTTGTGTCTTAGATAGTTGAATTCATTGAAATGGAAATCCAAACATCAGAAATAGTTGCATATGATTTATTCTGAAAGTATGGAAGATTGCACTCACCTTTGTTTTGCTTCTTTGGTGTGTTGTTCAGACAAGAAGAGGAGCAGAAAACCAAAGTCTTATCTCTTATCTTATCTCTTCATGCTTTTCTCTACCACCAATCCTTTCTTCTTCCATCTTTTATAGCTCACAGTCTCCTTCCATTAAAAAATTAGTTTTACGATCAAAATGATAGGTATTTTACAATATGTAATTCAAACCTTTTTATCTGTTTTTACCGTCGTCAAAGGTATGAAGACTTCACAAATTTTTTATGCTGACTTAGACCATGTTTTCATAATACAATTTAATTAATATAAATAATTTTGTGGACAATTATATTATTTATCTGAAATATATATATACCAACTTTGTTCATAATGAAAGAAGCATTTGATTAACCACATTTCTTTTGAAGATAATCCTTTAGCTCACAATCTCCTTCCAATGAGGGTTTGCAAAATCTTTGACAAATACACTCAAATTTAATTAATTAAGTTTTATTAAAATCATACATATATTAAATTCTTTAAAGAGATCTCTAAGACAATACCATGTGAGATCCTTTGTCTCTATACTCCATTCTAGATAAACAAAAAGATAAATACTCCTCAGGTCGATCTCAGGAAAAACAAGTGATTGCATTCCTCAACTATTTATCAGAATTCAAAAATTTCTTTCTTTGGATAAAACACAAATGAAACAAAAAAACAAACCAACATAAAAACAAAAGCAGCATAAAAACACAAAATCATAAATATAATAAATGACAGAAGAAGATAGTAACCATATCTCTATCACCGACAATAGTCCTTTCAAGTCTTTGTGGTGTGAAGAAATTGAAAACAGCACGTTTCAGAATAAGGGTATCATCGTTTTCTACATTTCCGAATTAATATGTTGTCTTATAGTATAGTCCATGTTTTTAATCTCATGATCATGAGATGAGCAACGTAGAAGTTTAGAACTGTGATGAACAGAATGCACACCTAAACCAGGAAAACAGTGAAATGCTGATCCCGTGAGGCATCAATAATTTCATCTTCTCGACCATAGTTCAATAATGTAAAATATTTTCAAATCATGTTGTGTATTATTGAACATGTAACAATGATTCAATATCTGCTAACTCGAACATGTGGTTGTAGCCTAAAGTTAATGCCACAGTTCTGGAATCTTGGGGAGGGGACAAACTAGTGATGTCTTGTTCTAATATTGGCATGATCGTTAATTCAATTGATTGATATTTATAAAATACAAATGTCCAGTTTGGGTAATGATGACACTAAAAATCAAACAAAAATGTCAACAAGAAGTGTAAATGAAGTTAAACATTTTAAATATAGAAACTAATTTAAATTTCATAAATAAAAATAGCGGTGACAGGGTTAACATGAAGTTAAGTTATATGTAATTCGAGACTAATATGTATTGTCTGAATTCATTTTTGTTTTGTCCTAAAATTCTTGTATCGATTAATATGGGTGTAAATAATATTCAATTTTGTAAATTGATAGCAAATAACTCTTCAATCCTTGTCTTCATATACTTGTCATAGCCCAATATCCATGTTTGTCCTCATTACGGTACTCTTTCAAAATATCTTGTAATTATTTGCTATGTTAATGAAATTCACTAACATTTTAAAAGTTTTTTTTTATTAATTTTTGTGTGATTATGTTCGAATGGTTTATTATTAATTACAATGAATAAAATAGTTTCTATACTTCGCATTTGAATATTTTTATTTTCTTTATAAATACTTCATTTATTAGGTAATATCTTATTTATTCTTTTTTATTTTTTATTTTTGTTTATTTTTATAACTTTGGTTTTCTACAACAATTTTAATTATCTCTCTACAATTCAATTAGTTTGATATTTGAAATGATTTCTTAGATTTTTAAGTATTTTTTATCTTATCACAACCTTGATAATACATTTATCTTTCTTTGTGCAATTTTGTTAAATAGTGTATCAAATCGTTTCTATAACACACTACATTAGTTTTACTTCTCTTTAATATCTTTATTTATTATTTATTTTTATCATATAGAATACTATTATGAAGATTTTTTATATATATTTATTTTTATGTTTTAACTCATTATCATAAGTGTCACTGCAATTACATTAAAACATTTTGTTTATTATATTATAATAATTTAATGTCATTGTCATGAATATTATTTATCACCATCCAACATATATAGAAATTCAAAATATGAAAGACTTGTGCTAAATTTTAATTGTTATTAGTTTAATTTTTATTCTTGATGTGATTTCGTTCAAATAGTAGAGATTTCATTAGAATTTAATAAAGAAAAGAGGTAAAATGATTTTTAAAATATTTTTAAACTTAAATATTTTTTTCTTTTTATAATTTAAAAAGAAACTATTATTTTAATTTTATCAATTGTGTTTCATTAATGTTTGTAAAATTAATAAATATTCTGGTAGTCATAAATTTTTATTTATACTCTAATTTAAAATGTATACACTTATCTTTCTCTCTAAATATTTAATATCGAAAAAAAAGATAACATGTCTCTTAAATATTAAATAGTTCATAATATCATATTTCGTTTGCCATAATTTTTAATTTTTCTATAAAAATTAATTAATTGTTATTGAAACAGTGAACAAATGAGTATGGACACATACACAAATATATCTCATTTCTATGGATATGAAGATGAAACATGAGACGAGAATTTATATATGTTAAATATGAATTTGAATATATATATATATATATATATATATATATATATATATATATATATATATATATAATGAATTGTAATGCATGAAGTATGTCTTTGTAATAATAGCTATAATATGCATATACAAAATAATAGGATTGGTGATTTTTTTTTTCTATAATATCCGTGTTAAATAACGTATTTACACAAATGGTAAGATTGGGGTGAACTAAAATCATGTTAATTTAAATAAATATTAAAAATAAAATAATAATAATTTTAATTAAATTGATCCTAAAGTTAACATGTACTGAAAATAAGTTATATTAATAATATAACTAATGTTAGATTAAATTATTATTAAAAATAAATTAGACTAGTGTAAAAATTAATATTAACTAATTAATTTTAGTAAATATTAAAAATACATTAAATTAAAATTGTTACCGTTAACACAAATTCATATAAATATTTAAAATAAATTAAATTAAAATTCATTCGATTGATAATAACTTTAATAAATATAAATATTAAAATTAAATAAACTAAAAAATGAAAATTATGATGTTTTAAATAAATTAAATAAATTAATATTAAAATAGAACCAAAATATTTTAGTAGTTTAAAATATAAAAAGAATAAAAATTTATGGAAACGTAGACCAATAGCATAGTTAACTATAAGAGACTAAAAGCGATAGAGAATAACGTTCATATCTCGCTAATGTGACTTAAACACGATGAGGAGATCGGAAAAAACTATAAGATAGTTTCATAAATACATTAAAGTAAGTTATAAGTTATTTCAACTAACTTCTAATTTATAAATTATAACTTAATTATTTTCTTCCTAATTTATGTTATATTTGAATATATTTCTTACCATCCTTCATTTCAACTTTTAATATCAATTATTTTAATCTTGTGGACAAAATTAATTATTATACTATTTTTAATATAGTTACTTTTAATTTTTTATTTATGCAGTTCAAATTAAACAAAAAATTAATACGATAAATTAAAATTAAAATTTTTTCAGCATTATATGTGACCATTACACTCTACAACTTATTAAAAATAAATGTGATGTAACAACATTTTAGTCTAAGAAATAGATAAATTTTTTTAAAAAATTAATTAATACTCATTAGAATAATTTATTAAATAAATCACTTGTTCAAATAAAAACATATATAAATAGAAGTACTAAGTACTAACAAATTTAGTAACATATTACAACTTGAACCTCCGATTGAGCCTCTTCTTTATTTTATGGTTTTGTGCATTTTCCCTTTTGATGTCCCTTTTTACATTTGGGTCTGTTCTATTTTGTATCTATCAGACAATTATTCATTCAATCTATAAAATCTTATTTTTTTTAATGAGAACTTAATTACCAACCAAGATGTAAAACTATAATTATATACTAATGTTTTGTTGAGAAACATAACCTTATTTTATAAAATAATAGGTATATACAAATATATGTTTTACGTTATTTTACATTTATCCATATATATATATATATCAACTGATTTATTTACCAGCATACTTATTTAAATAAATTACCTTATGAATTTAAACTTATAATTTATGACCTATAAGTTATCGAATCATTTATTGTGTCTTCATTTTGGGCTTCTTTCTCTGTTTTATTATTTTATCCATTTATGATTTTGTCCATTTTATCTTTGATGTGCCCTTACAGGATCTCTGTTCTATTCACGTGTCACACCATTATTCATCCAATCTATAAACTTTTTGTATGTAATATGAGAACTAATTGTCTACACAAATATAAACTTATAATTATATACTAATATAATTTTTGTTTAAAAACATAAATATATATATATATATATATATATATATATATATATATATATATATATATTTTATGTCTTTTTAAATTTATAAATTAATTGATCAACTGATCTACCAACCTACTTATTTTAATAAATTAGCTTATGAACTTAAACTTATAAGTTATGATATATAGGTTATCAAATAACCTTCTTAATAAATGGGTCTCCAGTTGTGTTTCCGTTTTGTAGTTTTATCTGTTTATAATTTTTTACAGTTTATAGTTTTGTTTATTTTTACCTCTTTACATTTGGGTCTGTTCTATTTTTCACATATCATATTTTATTCATTTAATTATTTAATATATGAAATCTCTTTTCTATAATATAAAAACTTAATTATTTACAAAAAATGTAAAACTATAATTATATACTAATATGATTTTTGGTTAAAGACATAAATTTATTTTTTATAGTAAAAAATATATATAAATATATGTTTCACGTCATTTTACATTTATCAATTAATTGATCAACATATCTTGCCATCCTCTATAAATATGTTTGTTTTGTTATCATTTCCGACTTTGGTCATCAAATTTCCAATGTGATTTTCGAATGGGTCAATCCGCAATATATTCTCGAATTCAATGTATTTTGGGTTGATTAATTTGAAACATAGAGATCAATTTGGAATATATTTTTGGATTTGAAACAAATTGACTTATCCAAAATATATTTTTAGATCTGAAAGGTATTTCAGATTCATTGATCTAGAACTTAGATGTGATTAATATCTAAAATTTAGGTATAATTTTTTTAATAATCAATCTAGAATAAGTTCCCGAATTCAGAAATGAATTTCGGATGAGTCAATTTGGAATAAGTTTAAAAGAATACATAACTTTATTTTGGATGAGTGAATCCGGACCATTACTTTGTTGTGATAATTTTGTAATCCGGAAGTCTTTTACGGTCTGAAACCCATTTCCAACGCGATGAAGATGGAAATGACTATGTTGAAGGATGAAGGTGATGTGGTGTGCGGCGCCAATATGAGTAACGGGAAGGTGGGAGGGAAAACAAAATTAGGGTTTTTAATGGATAAGGGTGTGCTTTTAAAAGTTAAGGGGTGCAAGAAGAAAAAAAAAGGTGCAGAAAGAAATGTCCCTGGCTAAATACTTACATTCCTTAACAAAAACAATTAATTGTCAGTGAAGAAGAACATATAGAGATGTTACTAAATACAGGCACAAACTAGCATATGTGAGGTGTTATAGTAAGCTATGTCATCTTGGAAGGTAGAGGAAACATTGGATAAACGAAATACACACTAGAAACTCATAATGTTCGTAAAGGTGTGAAAACATGACAATATTGAGGGGCAAGAGGAATTTAGTCGAAACCAAAGAGTGATATCAAGCATAAAAATCCTATTACATAGAAATACAACTCACAAATTAGATTAAATATACCCATATGATTATAAAAAAAAAAAAAAAAAATTTAAAAAAGATCTGTTTAGATCTGTTTGCTAAACGAACTCTATAAGCAATTTTTTGTAAGAGATATCACCAAATTAGCATACTCTAATCTCTCCTCCTCCATGAGTTGCACAACTTTCTTTTGAAACCTAAAGAACAATTCATCCATAACTTTTGCACCAAAGTTAACAGATAAGAGAGGTTCCATTACAGCTCTTGTGTGTCTTCCTATGAACTCCGCTCTTATATTTTCATCAACAAAATCATCATCACCATCTTCGTTTCTTCCCTCATCCCAAGGCACGATCGCAATCTCCAATTCTTGAATAAAGAATGACCCTTCTTCTCGAATCACGTTTCTTATTTCCTCGATTGTTGGTTCATATGTTGGTATATTAAAGGACTCCAATTTTTCTTCTTCAATCAACCCCTGCCATGTATATACATCATTACGTGATATGTTTCAAAGACTTTGTTAATTTCTAGAGTTAATAAAAAAAATGTTGTTATTTACCTCTAAGAGCATGTCACTAAGTGTTAGACTAATTGCTTCCCAAATGCTTCTTCTTGGAGTTTCAGTTTTGACAAGTAACACTAACACCATTGCTCCTCCAGGAACAAGTTCCTCCGAACGTGATTTCAGAAACAATTCAAAGTCTTTTTGGAACTGCTTAAGGAATGTTGTGTATACTGATGGAGGGCTTGTACTAACTATGTGACAATTTCCCTTGTTAAGTGCCTCCTTACTCAATCCCAAAAATGGATCCTGTACATAATCAACATATAAGCTATAAATAAGAACCCAAAACAAATCAAACATGTTTAATCTTTTTTATCACAACATCTGAATAAGCTTTAAGGAAGAAAATGAGAAACCTGAGAGAGCCAGTGCACACTATTAGCAGAATGAAATAGGTTTATGGAATTTCTAGGAAAGAGTCTCCCATAGAAAGATCCAGGAGTGGCATTGATAAAGCATGAACCAGACTTGTGACCCTTATCTTGCACCAATTTGGTGTAGAAATCAGGAAGTGACTTGAAGATGGTGTTGAAATCGTTTCCAAATAAATCATTGAGATATAATTGGAATGTTGGTGGTTCACGATTCAAACGAATACATGTAGCATGAACAATGTCGATAATATTTGACATTACAAGAAGAGTGTTTGGTCCCACAGAACAACCTAAATCTGCCACTTTCATGCACTTTGGAAAAGAATGACTATATAATCTTGTTACAGTTTCTTCAAGCATGACTTTGGCTTTCAACATTATTTTTCTCTGTCATGAATCGAAAGATAAATCAATATAAAACAAAAATATTTAAGATATAGTTAACAGTGTCTGAAGAAATAATACCTGTAGTGAGGAGTTATTTGCGTAACTCCTTTCACCCTCGCCACCATTCATATGAAGGAAAAGTTGTTTTTCCATTGATGAAGCACGAAATGGTTATTCAAGATGTTATTTCAATGTTATTCCTGAGACCTGACACATGATGGGATTTTGTTGTCTTCTTTGCTGATTCATGCAATCAAGTGGAATACTTGGACACATCTTCTGTACTATTATTAAAAAATTGTAATTTTCAGTAAGAATTCAAGACACAATATATATGCATTAATGACAAAATCTATGATGCACGAATTCCAAAATTAGCTTTATAGAGTGGACCGTTGTGGTGAAATTTAGAATTCCACCTAGATTTCTCATATACGACTATTTTTCATAGTCCATTTTTTTTTTCAATTGATCAAAGGATTCAGGTTTCATTTCTCATTTTTACTGTGTTATAAATTTTATTGGCACAATTTTGACATATATTTCCTATGCAGTAGAGAATTCAAAGTTATATTTTTTTTTTGTGAAAAATTTAACTTTTTTATTCAATTAAAAACCCAAAATGCTTATTCAATTTTAAGTGAGGGTAATCTAGACATCTACCAACCGTATCTATAAACATGAGATGACACAGTATCACTTATTTTTTTTATATAGAAAAAGTAAAATATTTATTATATATCTTTTAGATTCTTAAACAATAACGAATCTTTCTCAATTTATATTAAAATGTAAATTTTAAACTTAATTAAATCTTAGAAAGACTTGACAAAAAGAAATGTTGTATCTTTGTAGATATTATAATTAATTTGTTTTACTAAAGTCATGCGATTGATATCTATTTAAAAATTTAATACAAAGAAGGACAATGAAGCTAAAGTAGAGCCCAGACTCCACCGAATAGGGCCATTTTGAATTTCTAGACTAAACAAAATTAATGCAAGTAATTGTAGAAAATAATTATAAAGTAAAAGTTGAAATAATAAGTTAATTGCATCTTAATAGAAAAATTTGAAATTGGTGATGGTGAAAACGGTAAGATTTCACTCACCTTTGTGTTTTTTATTTGGTTTCGGTGTAATTGAACCGAAAAGAGTTATAAATTTTGTTTTAAAATTTTTTTCGTAAAGAATATTTATAAATTTTATTTTAAAAAAAAATTTACAAAAAGTTACTACAAATTTTCTTGTTAAATTTCATGCTAAACGAACGTTCTACCATCTAAACTACATCCCTACATATTTTGAAATTAACTAACTATTATTATACCTTATTAAATTTCTTCAATGTAGTCATGCAAGACATCTATTAAGATTCTAAATACTCTGATCAGAATTTAAGTTTGATAACCATTTAAAAATATTAAGAAATAAAAATAATTTATGTAATTTAGAATCTATTTTATCATACAAAAATTAATTTTAACTTCAAATATATTAATATATTATAATACACATATATATTTTCCTTCAAAATACATTTTTTACATCCATAAAATTCAATTCGAAACTGTATTAGTTAAAGCCACTTAATGAAGTTTTAACTCTAAGCCATTAATTAAGTTTAAGAACATCTAACTAAGCTATTAACGCTCATGATTACAACCACCAAACTTTTGACTTTAAGTTTGAAAATTATGTTCTCTAGGTCGGCTTCATCTATTGTTTCAACATTTTTTTTTCTTAAATATATATCTGGTTCATATTTTTTGTTGTTTTTATTCAATTTGGTTATCATTTTCGTTTTGTATCCAATTAAGTTCTCATTTTTGTTAAATTCTAATCAATTTGGTCCTTTTGACTAACAGTGTTGAAATAATTAACGTTTTTTAATAGTACATGTCACATATCAGCTTCTAATTTTTTTATTTTCTTTTAAATATTTTAAAAAAAATATTTATTTTTTTTTAATTAAAAAAATTATTTTCAAAAAAAAATTATTCACGTGTCAAGTCAATATTGTACCACGTGTCAATACTAGTGCCACGTATTGGTTTGTGACTGTGTTATTTTTTTTTTGATCAATTTAGTCCCTATATTCGTTATTTTTGTTTAATTTAATCTTAATTTTTGTTAAGATAAATCAATTTTGTCCATTTCAAATTGACACCAAATTTAATATCTATTATACAAATTATATTAATATTTTTTCTAAAATTGACATTTTTATTAATTATTTTTTAAATTCAATTATAAATTCTTACATTTAATTATAAATTGAATAAAATTCTTATATTTAATTACTAAATAGAATATATTTACTTAAAATATTATAAGAATATAAGTATTAAATGTTTTTTTAATATTTATATTCTAAAATACTTTTAAAATTGATATTTAAAAATATTTTAGAAAAGTAAACTAATATTTGTAAAATTAACATTTAAATATAAAATATTTTAGATTTTAATATCCAAAATGAAATAAAAATATTAAATATTTTAGATTTAAATATCAATTTTATATGTTAATATATATTTTTAAATTTTTAATAATTATATTTTAATAATATTTAAATAATTATATTATATTTAACAATTGAATATAAGAATTATATTCAATTTATAATTAAATATAATAATTTAAAATTTAATTTGAAAAATAAATAATAATAATGTCAATTTTAAAAATTAAATTGTTCTATTTTAAAAAAATGGGACTAAAATTAAATAAAAATAAAAATATGAGGACTGAATTGAACAAAAATAACGAATATTAGGACCAAATTGAACAAAAAAATAATAATACAACAACAAAGTGACACGTGACACTAGCATTGATACGTGATTGTGACTTGACACGTGGACAGTTTTTTGAAATTAATTATTTAAAAAAAAATAAAAATTTAAAAATTTAAAAAAATTTAAAAAAAATAATAAAAAAAATGAGCTTACACATGACATATACTGTTAAAAAATGTTAACTATTTAAACACCGTTAGTCAAAAGGACCAAATCGACAAAAAATTGACAAAAATAAGAACCTAATTGAATACATAACGAGAATGAAAACCAAATTAAATAAAAACAACAAAAATAGGAACAGATGAATAATCTAATCTAAACATGTGAGGTTGGGAAAACAATTTTAATATAATCTAACCTAAGCTAGGATTTAGCATCTTAATCATGACTTTTAGCAAAGCGTATATATCTTCAAGACAAGTAGGGATGGCAACGGGGCGGAGCGGGTACGGGTATCATGATCCCATCCCCATCCCCATAATAAAAATTCATCCCCATCCCCAAACCCAACGGGTATACAACTTTTGACCCATCCCCATCCCCACCGGGTAACGGGTATTTTCTTATAC
>Ga0214545_1001603_pt1 | contig 42587 bp, 28 predicted proteins | sample CNSS4metaG_FD_160064 | JGI IMG/M metagenome (GOLD analysis project Ga0214545, IMG submission 160064) | Root nodule microbial communities from cowpea collected in UCLA plant growth center, Los Angeles, California, USA - CNSS4 | ecosystem: Host-associated > Plants > Roots > Nodule | place: USA... | reverse complement strand
TTGTTCGTGCTAGCTCAAAAGCCCACCTCGTCTCACGTAAGTTGGTCCTTGAACCGTACTCCCTCCTTTCTAAGTTTGTTTTTGTGGTTTCTGTTAGGATTCACAGTAGTAACCCTGTTATTCTCTCTATGCCGCTGTTCGAGTTCGTAACCCTGCTCTTGGAGCTGCTGGATTCATCGGCTTAAGGTCACAGTCTGTTATTAGCCTCTTTCCAGGTAAGGGAAGCTAGGGCTTTATTGTTTTAAGTTTTCGATGCATGTTTGGTTGATTTTATGTACTGGAAGGTTGATATATGTTATTGGTTGTGTGGCAATGCGTGGATTATACTGCTATATTGATGTGGATCTGTTTCTGCGCGAGAGAGAGAGTGGTGAGCTTTGCTGAACTCGCCCAGGCGAGCGGGTTGGTCGCTCAAAACGAAAGCTCTCGCTTAAGCGAAGGGCTCTCGCTTGAGCGAGAACAGTAGCAACTCCCTCCCATCTTTGTTTCGAGGGCTCGCCTAAGCGAAGGCCACTCGCCTGAGCGAGAGTAGTCTCGCATGAGCGAGTTGGGCTAGCTTGAGCGAGGGGTTTCTCTCGCCTGAGCGAGGTCTCTTTAGCTTGAGCGAGATCTGGGCATTTCTAAGTGTGTGTGTGTATGTGTGTATATATATATATATATATATATATATATATATATATATATATATGTCTCACATTATTGGTTGATGTACGCTTAAGACAGTTCAAGCCATGATGCTATATGTGCTGTATATGTTATATTGGGACTGTAAGTTGATGTGTTTAGCATGGGCGTGGTGTGATATATGCTTGATTGGTTTGGTAAATATATATACATATTGGCTTGAGATTGATGTGCATGAGAACTCTAAGAGTGGTTGGTGAAACATGGGTAAAGTGCGGGTAGGACGTAATCCCATGACCTTCATAGGGAGTATTCATGGTGGTGCCTCACCTAAGGGACGTAATCCCGTGGACCCTCCTAGGGGGAGTTCATGGTGGTGCCTCATAGACAGGGCGTAATTCCACGAGGGTAACATGGTGGTGCCTCATCGACAAGGCGTAATTCCACGAGGGTAACGTGGTGGTGCCTCAAGGTCAGGACGTAATTCCACGAAGGCCTCGTGGTGGTGCCTCATGTAAGGATGTAATTTCGCAAAGGCCTCGTGGTGATGCCTCACTGCTAGGACGTAATTCCACAGTTTGGTGGTAGTGCCTCATCGTATGTATCCGGATAGTCAAGTCTTGGTGTCTTATGTAGTTTGGTACTTCTTATGTGGATGTATGCTAATTATGCTTGACTATGAACTCGTATGTTGAGTGTTATGATATAAGAACCTTTATGCACTAGCTTACCCTTTGCTTGTTTATATGATTGTGTGTGGTTTACTCCTTTGCGATGATCATCGATTCTATTGATGTGAGCAGATGTGAAAACCCCTAGCAGTGGTAATGATAATAGGGATGCTGCAGCTTGATATCTATGGACGGGTGTTGGGCTCACTATGGGGCCGCAGCTAAGAGAATCTTATTAGTTAGATTTCTATTGTTCTGAAGAAGAACTTGTGCTACTTTTGAACTATCGTACTCGTGTTAGGCAAGGTGGCGTCTCTTTTCTTTTGTTATAAATATGTTTGGGGAACTGTGTACTTTATATCCCAATTTCGTACTCTCTGATTAATTATGTATGTGACGTTTCATTCAATTGAATTTATCTATTTTATTGGGACGTTACACACACACACACACACACACACACATATATATATATATATATATATATATATATATATATATATATTAGATTCAATTATAAAGAAAATAAAACGAAAAAAATTGTATTTTTATTTGTAATTTTTTAATCATAATATTTTAAATATATGTAAGTTTTATTTGAAATTACTATATTTCATCAACTAGGAGAAAATTAGGTCGTTTAGGAATCATATAAAAACAGAGTAATAATTTTAAATTGAGTATACTAAATCTAACCAACAACTAAAAAAATTATAATAATACTAATATCTAGCTCAATAACTAAAATTATATATATGGATGAAAATGCAAGAATATAATATTATTGTGTTGTGGTACATTTAAAATTTTACTTTAAGAATTTCATATTTATTGTGTTGTGCTATATTTTAAAATTTTACTTTAAGAATTTCACATTTAGGTAATTAATAAATCTTGAATGAAACGTTCATTTATTATTACAATATTGGCATTTGAAATAGAAAAGTTTATATACTTTCGACTCTTTAATCTTAATTAAAATTTAAGATTTTGTGTGTTCAAATATAAATTTGAAATCTGATGTAATCTTATGAAAATTATGTATAAAATGAAGTTTACTTCTATTTATATACCATAACTGACTTTATCTTTGATAGTTTATTTTAAAATTACACATTATAATATTGTCATTTGAAACATCTAATTAGATAATTTATAAATTTTGACTTAAACGTCCAACTAACTTTGTTCTTAGAATATGACATTTAAAACATAAAAGTTTATATACTTTAACTTCTTAACATCAATTAAAATTGAACTTTTGAGTGGTGAGAAGTTAATTTTAAGTTAATTTTAATCTTATAAAATTAAGTTGTAAAATAAGGTTCGTATATTTAATATATTATAATTGATTTTATTTGTAGTAGTCGTAGAACTTCAATAATAAAATATATTTTAAAATTACACATCAGTAGTTTATAAACATTTGCTTCCTAATTGTTTAAATAGACTTTCATAACAAAATTATAATGAAGCTATTCAATTTTAAGAAAAAAAAAGCAATATATCTTATGTAGTAAATTCATTGGTGCAGACAAAAGTTTTAAGATCAATAATTTTGGATATTGTACCTCAATTCAACAACCAAAACATACTTGGACAAGATAAAAATTTGTGACTTTTTGGCATCATGTATGAATCAAAGCATAAAATTCACCATTAGCATTTGTTCTAAAAAACCAAAACATAAAATCATTAATAAATAAAAACAAAACAAAAAACCACTCACAGTACGGCTTTCTTAAGCTATGAGTCTTAAGCTAGGGTACTCATGGCATTAAGGATGGACAGAAAATCCAATTTTTATGATCCAATCCATTTTTTCTATGTTTCAATCCATTTAATATTCGTTCTATTAAAAATCCAATCCACTTAAATTCCATTTTATTGGATTTGGATATCAATCTAATCTACATTTTATATATTTTATGGATTAGATATCCATTCTCGAAATCTAGATTTTCAAAATGGATAATCCAAATTTTCACTTTATATTTTTTGTTAGGTTAGACTAAAGGTTGAGACGGACTAGCCCAAATTTAGTCGTATTTGATTGAGTTGGCGTGACCCTGTACAAAATTTGGCCGAATTAGGCCAAATTCTGTCAAGTCGGTCTCGATCGAGATTTGACTCAGTTGGTCCCGGACAAAATTTGTAAATATTCAGCCAAATTTGTCAAATTCTTTGGTGTCAGCCCTATGGACACAAATTTGGATCCACATCCATTATTTGGATAAAAAATGGATGTAGATTAGATTTTTGATAGGACTGACACCATAAAATTTGGCAGATTTTTTGTCGAGACCAACGAGGCCAAATTTTAACATGGGATGAACTTGGATGACTTTCAAACGAATTTCAGTCGGGGACGACGTGACCAAATTTGGGCTAAGGTCGACACGACAAAATTTCAGTTGAGATCGACTTGACTGGATTCGACTAAATTTCAGCCAGGGCCGATTTCGCCTAGTACGACCAAATTTTGGCCAGAGCCGACTTGGCCAAATATGACCACATTTGGGTCAGGGCTGATCAGTCAAAATTCGGTCAGGGTTGACTCCACTAAATTCGTCGGCCAGAACCGACTTGACTGACTATGGCCAATTTTCGATCACAGCTGACTAAGTTGAATATAGTCAAATTTCGTTCGGGACTTAGTCGACCGAATACGGCTAAATTTGGACAAGTGCCAACTTGACCAAATTTTGGTCATGACCAACTCGACTGAATTTGGCCAAATTTAGGTTAGGACCGACTCGCCTAAATATGACAATTTCGGTCGCGATTGACTTTGCCGAATACGACCAAATTCAGGTCAGGACCAACTCGGTCAAATTTTTGTTGAGGCCAACACGACCAAATTTTGACCGGAGCCGACTCGACTAAATTCGGCCGAATTTCGGTCGTGGCCGACTCAGTTGAATACGACCAAATTTCGATCGTGACCAACTCATTTGAATACGGCCAAATTTCACCCTAGGCCGTCTCAGCCAAATACGACCAAATTTGGGTCCGGGTCGACTCGGCCAAATCTCAATCGGGGCCAACTCGATTGAATTCAACCAAATTTTGACTGGAGCCAACTAGGCTGAATACAGCCAAATTTTGGTTGCGGTTGTCTCGACCGAATACGGTCAAATTTTGTCTAGGTCGACTTAAGCCAATGTAGTCAAATTTGGGTCGGGGTGAACTCAATCGAATACTTCCAAATTTTGTCCAGGACCAGCTGGGCCAAATTTCGATCGAGACCGACTTGACAAAATTTGGCCAAATTTTGTATAGGGTCACGCCAACTCAATCAAATACAACTAAATTTGGACTAGTCGGTCTCAACTTTTAGCCTAACCTAACCAAAAATATAAACCGAAAATTTGGATTGGATATTTTGGATTATCCATTTTTTAAATCTAGATTTAGATAATGAATATCCAATTCATAAAATATATATCAGATTGATATCCATATCCAATAAAATAGATTTTAAATGGATTGAATTTTTAATAAAATAGATATTAAATGGATTAGATCATAGAAAAAATAGGTTGGATTATAAAAAAATGAATTTCTTGCCCACCCTTGATTAGAATTTTGTGACACATCTCTTCGCATATTGAATTTTAGAACAAAAATCCAATAAAAAAATATTGTCTGCCAACATTTAAACACTTTTCTAAAATCATCTATGTAATGATAGCAAACATCTGCAAAAACTTCAAATTACTGTTGTTGCATAAGGTTAGCATTCATATTTTCGGTAAAATAATGTCCTTTCTCTTCCTTCTTTCGATCAATAAGACACTATTATCAGAAGAACCTTAGTTATACTGCAACCAGTAAACCAAAGCACCATTATTTTATGAAAGAATCAAGTATTTCAATGCAATAATGTGAGACGTGCGACGTGGGACGTGAGACGTGCTACGTAAAACGTGGAAGGTGAGACGTGAGGGTGATACGTGGGATGTTAGACGTGGGAGGTCAGACATGGGAAGTGGGACGTGAGATGACGTGGGACGTGAGACGTAAAACGTAAGACGTTACACGTGAAAAATGAGACATGGATGTGAGACGTGGGACGTGGGACGTGCTACGTGAGACGAGAGACGTAGGACGTGAGACGTGGAAAATGAGACGTGAGATGTAGAACGTGAGATGTGAGACGTGAGACATGAGACGTGAGACGTGAGACGTTGGATGATACGTGAGACGTGAGACGTGAGATGTGGGACGTGGGACGTGAGACGTGAAACGTGGACATGGGACGTGGCACGTGGGAAGTGGGACGTGAGACGACATGGGATGTCAAATTTGGTGACGTCGTCTCCGATTGAAATTCGTTCAAATTTTGTATAGGGTCACGCCAACTCAATCAAATACGACTAAATTTGGACTAGTCGGTCTCAACTTTTAGCCTAATCTAACCAAAAATATAAACTAAAAATTTAGATTGGATATTTTGGATTATCCATTTTTTAAATCTAGATTTAGAGAATGGATATCCAATTCATAAAATATATAAAATATATATCAGATTGATATCCATATCCAATAAAATGGATTGAATTTTTAATATAATAGATATTAAATGGATTATATCATAGAAAAAATAGATTGGACTATAAAAAGATGGATTTTTTGCCCACCCTTGATTAAAATTTTGTGACACATCTCTTCGCATATTGAATTTCAGAACAGAAAACCAATAAAAAAATATTGTCTGCCAACATTTAAACACTTTTCTAAAATCATTCATGTAATGATAACAGACATCTGCAAAAGCTTCGAATTACTATTGTTGCATAATGTTAGCATTCATATTTTCGATAAAATAATGTCCTTTTTCTTCCTTCTTTCGATCAATAAGACATTGTTATCAGAAGAACCTTAGCTATACTACAACTAGTATAACAAAGCACCATTATTTTATGAAAGAATCAAGTATTTCAGTGCAATAATGTGAGATGTGAGACGTAGGATGTGGGACGTGAGACGACATGGGACGTGAGAGGACGTGGGACGTGAGACGTAAAACGTGATACATGGGACATGGGACATGGGACGTGCCACGTGAGACGAGAGACGAGAGACGTGAGACGTGGGACGTGAGACATGAGACATAGGACGTGAGACGTGGAACGTGAAACGTGAGACGAGAGACGAGAGACGAGAGACGTAAGACGTGGAACGTGAGACGTGAGACATGAGACGTAGGACGTGAGACGTGGAACGTGAGACGTGAGACGTGGGACGTGAGACATGGGACGTAGGACATAGGACGTGAGACGCGAGACGTGAGACGTGAGACGTGAGACGTGAGACGTGAGACGTGAAATGTGAGACGTGAGACGTGCGACGTAGGACGTGCGACGTGGGACGTGCGACGTGGAACGTGAGACGTGAGACGTGGACATGGGACGTGAGACGTGGGACGTGGAAAGTGAGACGTGAAATGTGAGACATGAGACGACGTGAGATGTGAGACTACGTGGGATGTCAAATTTGGTCACATCGTCTCCGACCGAAATTCGTTCAAATTTTGTATAGGGTCACACGAACTCAATCAAATACGACTAAATTTGTACTAGTCGGTCTCAACTTTTAGCCTAACCTAACCAAAAATTTAAAATGAAAATTTGGATTGGATATTTTGGATTATCCATTTTTTAAAATATATAAAATATATATCAGATTGATATCCATATCCATTAAAATGGATCTTAAATTGATTAAATTTTTAATAAAATAGATATTAAATGGATTAGATCATAGAAAAAATAGATTGGATTATAAAAAATGGATTTTTTGCCCACCCTTGATTAAATTTTTTTGACACATCTCTTCGCATATTGAATTTCAGAACAGAAAACTAATAAAAAAATATTGTCTGCCAACATTTAAACACTTTTCTAAAATCATCCTTGTAATGATAGCAGACATCTGCAAAAGCTTCAAATTACTGTTGTTGCATAAGGTTAGCATTCCTATTTTTGGTAAAATAATGTCATTTCTCTTACTTCTTTTGATCAATAAGACACTATTATCAGAAGAACATTAGCTATGATGCAACCAGTAAACCAAAGCATCATTATTTTATGAAAGAATCAAGTATTTCAGTGCAATAATGTGAGACGTGTGACATGCTACGTGGAAGGTGAGACGTGGGGGTGATACGTAGGACGTGAGACGTCAAACATGGGACGTTGGACGTCAGACGTGAGACAACGTGGGACGTAAGACGTAAGACATTAGACGTGAGACATGAGACATGAGACATGGACGTGGGACGTGGGACGTGAGACGTCGGATGTGAGACGTACGACGTGAGACGTGGGACGTGGGACATGAGACGTGAGACGTAAGACGTGAGACATGGGACGTGGGACGTGAGACGTGAGACGTGAGACGTGAGACGTGAGACGTGAGACTTGAGACTTGAGACGTGAGACGTGGGACGTGGGACGTGGGACGTGGGACAAGGAACGTGGGACATGGGACGTGGGACGTGACACGTGGGACGTAAGACGTGAGACATGAGAGTGAAACGTGGAACGTGAGACGACGTGGGATGTCAAATTTGGTCACGTCGTCTCCGACCGAAATTCGTTCGAAAGTCATCCAAGTTCATCCCATATTGAAATTTTGCCTCATTGGCCCTGACAAAAAATCTGTCAAATTCTATGGTGTCAGCATTATGGACGCAAGTTTTAAAAAATTTAATTTGAATTTAAAAATTGATTTTAAATTTTGAACTTGATCCAAATATTTAGATCAAAACTTGATCTAAATATTGGAATCTGGATTTTTAAAAATTTCAATCTACATTTTTTTGAAAAAATAGATTTGAATCGAAAATCTAATCCAATTATTTGGATCCAAAATGAATGTGGATTGATCATTAAAAATCCAATTCATGATCACCCTTACGTAACACTACCAGATTCTAACTCTTAGTTCATGTGGATATCACACTATTGCACCTGATCTATGTGGCTACAGTGACATAGAAGGACCAACTTCAATCGGTAGCTACACAAGCTTTCCCGATATATGCCAATGTATGAGGAACATGTACCAACAAAGAACTCAAACATTACCACAAAGAACAAAAGGAACCAAAAACATTAAAAAAAAAAAATCCAAACAAGCACTCACCTGTTGGAGGTTGAGTAGTTATAAAGAAGGGAGGATTTCGTGAAGTTGGACGAAGAAGTATTTCACGAAGAACAACAACAACACCAACACATGACAAAGATGACGAAGAAGAAGAAATCACGAAAAGAAATAAATAAGGCCCATTGTGCAACTTTTGAAAAAAATAACCCTAAGCATAATTCTAGGTCTCGATATTTAAAAAAATCAAAGCATAAAAGAAAATAGCCTTCGGTTTTATTAATACACAAGACATAAAACAATGCTCTCAATGAGAAATTTAAAATATTAGTGAACTTTTAAGTATTGGTTATGAAAGAACTAAAGCATAAAACTGAATAGACTTTGGTTTCTCTACAATCGAGATTTATATCTCTTCTCTCAAATAAAGTAATTAAAAAAAAAGGAAAGTTTTGAAATTTAAACAAACCTTTAGGCCTCTGTTTTAAAAAGTCGAAGCATAAAATTCAATAGATTTCGATTATTTCGACAACCAAAACTTATAAATTCGCGAAATTTACAAAATTGCTATTGTATTTTAATATGTTTCATTTCAGACATACGCAAAACATATACGACAATTTTAAAGGCCAAAATTACACTACTAATTTAAAGTTTATAATATAAAAAAAAGGAACTCCTGACATTATTATAAAAGAGTTATTTGGTTTATGATTAATTTATACTCACAAATTATATAAATTCACTTTAATAAGCTAATTTCAGCGTCAAATTTCCTTTTGAATTAGTTAGTTAGAAGTATAAAATTATAGTAAAAGTAATATGCTGTATTGGATTTTCTCTTCATAAACAAAAATTCAATTTTGTTCTCTCTGCTTAATATAAAACTCAAACTTAACGTGACATGACAAAAAGAGGAGAAAAAATTTTCTTGGTAACATAAATAACAACAATAAAACCTGTAAAAAGCCACAATCTTACTCTAGATGATTGTAGCAATAGCATATAAAATTTGAAGAAAAGGTAAAATAAAAGTGAAAAGGAGCATCGGTGTGTGTAGGTCTAGGGGCGGTGCTGCATGTCTGAATCATGACCACTTATTGGGCGGTTATAATAGTCAAATAATCCATTAATTACATTTTTGTACACTTAAAAGCTCTTCTTCATCAGAGTCAACAACTAATTTTTTCTCAAAACTCAAGCAATTAATTCTTCATGCACAACAATGCTCCATCTAACTACTACTACTTCTTCTGTCTCACCTTTTTCAACTCTCCATACATAGAAAAAAATTGAAAAATTGGTTGTTTGAAGAACTTAAGTAGTATAGTTAAGTTTTTGTTTATTGATGCTATAATTTTTGTTAAGGTACATTTAATATTGAACAGTAGTTCCAACAACATTAATTTGAAAAGAGGATAGATGAGAACACAAGAACCAAAAAACACATAGAGTCAAAGCCAGATTAGGCACCTCTTTTGAGTGGTTTGTCCAAGATTTACCAAAAGACAGAGCAGCTAATAAATGAGCTGACTTATTTGCCTAATTGCATATCAGCCTGCATGAATCATGTGCAAACTTTAAATATGCTTCAAAACTTCTTCTTATAGTCCATCACTCTCACATGCTCACTTCTCTGCATCCAAACATGCTGTTAAAAACAATTATCCAGACTCAGAGTATCAGTTTTTTTTTTTTTGGGAATTATAAGGTTGATTTAGTGATAAAAATTAAAAGAAAAGATGAGAGAGATTATTAGTTCCATTTTCTACACTAATATTTGAAAGTTATAATTCTGATTTAAAGAATTTGGAGGAGAGATGATCGTGAGTTCAACTTTTTCTACTAACATTTGAGAGTTATAAAAATAATTTAAAAAAATTAAAAATAAAAGTTATAAAGGTCGTGGATTGAACTATACTTACAAGTAATATTTGTTGATAAAAAAATATTATTGACTATATCTAAAAAAAAAAAAAAAAAATATATATATATATATATATATATATATATATATATATATATATATATATATATACCAATACAACAAAAGATTCCAACTTCTGTTTGCTCCTTTAGAAAACATGTTGCATGCATCAATATTTAAATTTATGGTTAAATATGTTTTTGTCCTTTAACTTTCAGTAAATTTTGAAATTAGTTCATTTTGAAATTTTGGACTAATTTAGTCCTTTATCTTTCAATATACATGAATTTAGTCATTTTAATTAAATTTTGTTAGGTTTATTTAATGTTTCGTACGCATTTCAAAATTGTATTTGAGTTATTTATAATGTTTGGCACATTTTTGCCTTAACGTTAAGTCAAATACTACTATAAAACGTGTTTGAAATGTCAAATAAACTTAACAAAATTTGATTAAAATAACTAAATTTACGTATTTCGAAAGATGAATGACTAAATTGGTTCAACATTTCGAAATCGACTAATTTCAAAATTGACTGAAAGTTAAGGGACAAAAACATATTTAACCCTTAAATTTATTTAAACATTTATACATATGAAGTTTCATTCCACATGGTTATAAAACATAATACAGTCTGCTGTTAACTATTGACCTAAAGTGTAATAAAATTGTAATTTTTTTTATAATATAATAATTATGATTTTATTACTTTTTGTTATCATAAAAAGAAACATGCATATGTTTTCATTAGTTTATTTATAAATTAAATTAAAAGTTTAGAGAAATTATACGATTTTTTTAATGCGTTAACTAATTTTAGATTGGAAAAAACTAACTTAATTATTGTTAATGAAGAAATTCATCCCAAGTCAATTAGCACCTGAATAAATATCCTTAAAAGGCAAAATGGATAATTGATTAATCGTTATTGCTTTAATCAAATTCATACTAATTTATTATCAGTGTTATTATATCTAAAGTAGATAGTCATTAAACGGCAATTAAAATTCTGAATACTAAATAAGTTTCCTTAATGGCAAATTGATAACATAGTTAGTTATACTGTCGGAAATGAGAACGTGCAAGAAATTCGTAATAGGAAAAAGAACATAAATATCGAAAATAAAGAAACTAATTTCTATTCAGTTTTTTATTTCAATTCTTTACATTAAATATAAGCTAAAAACAAAATATTTTTTTTTACTTATTTATAAAAATTAAAAAAATAAAATAAAGATCCTAAATGTTGTGTAAACCCAACAACCCATCTAAGATAACTTCTTCATTTAAAAGAAGAAGAAAATAGATTATTTTATGTTATATTCAGTAGTTAATTAACTAAAAAATAATCATAACTCGTTCAATCTTTATAGTGGTTGCCTATTTTTAATTGACCCATGGTACACATTTCAACATTCAATAGTTGAGTAATATTTATTTATGATAACATAAATGGATTAATTACACTTGGTCATTATCTATGCAATTCAATCCAATTTTTGGAGTTGAGAAGTTCAATATGCAAATATTTTATTTATAAGCACCATTGAATCAAGACAAAGTCCATATTAACACATTATTGGGTTCGTAATGCATTAATTAATAGTGGTAGTAGAGATGTGGTGTCATTGCTTCGACGAATAATGCGTTTGATGAACTATATTTAATTTAATAAGTTTATGAATTGGTTTAACAAAATAAAATATCTAATAATTAAATTTATCTCATTAATTTATAACATTTTATCACCATATGAATGTTTGAAATACGGGATCGAGAATTACACCCGCAAGAAACAAATTAACACTCAATGGTTAAGTTAAAAATAAAAAATTTTAGATAAACTAGTTTCTAAAACTGGTATTAATAAAATAAAAATAATTATTAAATAAATAACCTAAGGGAAATATGATATAAAAAATTTAATAATACAAAAAACTAATATATATATATATATATATATATGTATATAACATTGAAAAAAATTATAATACTTAAGTTTAAAATTCGTCAATATAGCATAATATTCTTTAGCAATAACAAATAAAAATCTAAAATGAAAGAGATAAAAGTTTTAGATACATTTAAAAAAAAATTAAGATGGGATTATGTTACGATTTTTTTTTTTGATGTACAATTATAACAGATATAAAAAACTTTTAAGAGAATCACGAATATTAATAAAACTATATCTGTTGATTTTTTTTTTTTAAATGATACCAAATGACCACATTTATCCTATAAAATACACGTGTACTCAATAATTAATAAAGGAAATAAGAAAAGAATTATAATATGATATTGAAACTATAAAGTGTCATATAAAAGAATTGATTGATCTCGTATAAGAAAATTTTAACCAGAAGCCAAGTATATTTTTTGAAGTTACTGACTTAATAAACCAATTTTTGTGTAATTTTGTTTTTTTTCAAACGAGTTTCCCAATTATTCCATTTTTCGATAATATATGTTTTTAAAATATACATTTGAACTGATCAATGTTGGTTGTTGACATATAAGTAAAGTGGTACTCACTTGTGTTTGAGTTCGTCAATTGAGTGGTCCAGAGTTTGAATTTTGATTATGTCATTTTCCCAATAAATTACATTTTATTATTTTGTTTTTTATCTCAATACTTTAAAAAAATCTCTTCATAGAAAACTAGGAAGTGTTAATATTACAGTATTTACTTTTTAAATGAGATGAGATAGGAAGCCATAATAAAGGTTAAACATGTAATAAGAGAATATCAAGAATAATGGGTAGTTTTGAAAATAGATGAAAGGTATAATAGTCTAATAGAAGTGCACACCAAAGAAAGTTATAAAAAAGGTATGCATTATACAATGGTGCAGATAATTCTATATATTTCTTCCTCGATATTGTAATACTCATTTTAATCATAATACTCATTTTCTTACCGTCTAATTTTTTATTTTGAATAAAATATTTATTTTTTAAACAAAACAAATAAGAACCCAAAATTAACTAAAAATGTAAAAATATCATTACCTAAATATTTATTTTTATCTACAAAACTACGTACAACTAATTTAATAACGAAAGAAGTTTGCTGACAAAGGTAAAATGATGATTTGGAAGAGAATAGTTCCAAAATCTGAATATGAGAATAAATAAAAATTATCACGAAACAAATTTTATGAATTAGCACTGATTTTGACTTGACTTCTCTCTCTGTGTTTACTCTCCCTAGCCAAAAAACAATTTGAATTAAAAAATGAAATTATACCACAGATAACTGGAACCTATAAAAAAAAGTTTTATTTTCTATTCCTAGGACAGGAAAGCACTTTGAATCTAATCACTAAGGTGCAGTTCACCTAATTGATACATTTCATGACGAACTTACAGTTTCATGAAGCATCACATCCTTCTCACGACCAATTAGCCTAGTCAAGCATCCCCATGCATAAACTCAATTTATTTCTAATGAAGAAACGAAAAAGTCCTTCAATTACGATATAGGTAACAATCCTGACAAAAAAAATCCAGCATATTACGCCATAGAAAATGAAAACCAGCAGATTTTATAGAAGCTTCCTTACAGAAGACTAGAATGAGTACCTGTATATTATGTTTGTTGCACTTGTCGGGAAATCTGTATCATCCAATCAGTATATCCATTATTAGCACCCAGCTGGTCCTCAAACAGGTTTGAAAGAAGAAGAAATCCTTCTCTGGGGTGTTCACCTTGCCTCACAAGGCGGCACAACTGGTAATATGCACGGTCACTACTTCTGAGCTTCTCAAGTACCTTTATCAGCCTCCGAGACATTTCATTATCATTCTCATTTAGAGTAACCTGTTCAACGAAACAAAACATATATACAATTGAAGATAGATGCCACCTTATTGAACCAGAGAAACAGAGGAGGAATACATCACAAGTCTGCAAAATTATTAAATAGGATATCGATCAACCCTGGCGTAAGTCTAAACCATCTAAGGGACACATTTAACACAAAATCCACTATGAATTCATTTTTTTTATCATGAAGCTGCAGCACTGAGAAATGCATACTAAATTTAGGTTCACATACCATATACTTTTTCAGCTCAAATGCAACAACACATCAATAATTTGTTCAAATACTTGGTGCTATCAATTATCCTAAATTTACCAAGCAAGCTCGATATAATAATGATTGTTTATAATTCAACAATCATATACATGTGCACGCGTCAGATTGCAGAGAGAAAGATTTGAACATTAACAAGCGTTAATGAAGAACCAAAAAACACTTATGAAGAAATTAGAAAAAGATGAGATAAAAACGAAAGTTTTAATAAACCCATGTACCGCGCTTTCTCCTAGTCTTTCTTGAATATAGAATACCTTTGATAACTCTGCTGCAAAGTTAGACCCAAGTAAGTTCTTAGCTATGTCAGGTGAAATCACTCTACCAAACCATAAAATGAACTGGAAGCCATCGTCATATATATAAAGGCCCCTAGAATCCAAGCTCTCCCTAGTCAAAGGTAACCTTCTATCAATGCTTTTCAAATCATCAGCCTGAACATATCACAAACAGAAATAATTCAAGGAGCAGACATTTAAACCATTTTCGTGATAAGTTTTCAAGCAGTGAATGCATACATTTAGAAGATATTCATCTAGTCGATGCAAAGTAGGGTAGAGAAGTTTCAACATCCTTTTTACTGGTAGGGTCATCATTGTGTGTCCAGCTGCACACCGTTCATCTAGTGAAACATCCCCATATCCACCACGGAGAGGTGCTGATCTACAAAGAGCTAAACCGTACAAGGGTAGGAACTTTAATGACTCAGGATAAATCATCCTATTCACCAAGCGCTGTTGTCCAGCATAGATATTTCGATAATCTCGGAGACCTTTCACAATTCCAAATTGTACAGCATACCGGGCTTCTTCAAGTTTATGGGATAATGTTTTCTCAATTGCTGCAAATATAAGAAACTGCTTAGGAAGATGAAAGAAACTATATCTATGATCCATAGATATGATGTAACTAGAATAGAAGTCATGTCACCCTACCCAGCCTACTAAACAGAGATAAAATTGCACCAGTATCAGCCAAGCGATACATCTCTACCAAGTCTTTAACTACTGGAGCTGCTGCTGTGTGTACTCTGATACGCCTTTCTCCACAAGATGCAGTATACCTATTTCAGTTAAGGACGACACCCTTTCTTGAAGAAGTTTCAGATTCTAATCGTACTGCCATAATGACCTTAACTGAACAAGTATGACAGACATCTACGTTGATGCAAAGCATAGAAGAAAAAACAATAAAAATACACAGTAAAATGTGCTAAAACAAAAATGAAAAGGATAAAATAAGTTCACTTTATTTTGTCTTTCGAATATAAATGACTTCATTCATGGCATAATAATCCCTAGGGAATAAACAATACCTAAGAATACATTTTCAATGCTAATAACAAAACACGGGAATCTATACTCCTAATTTAATATTCCTAGGAACTTTTTAATGAGTAACAAACATGAGAAATCTACATTCCCAAGTTCGTATTCGTAGGAATGAGTTTTTAATGCGTGACAAACATATGCTTAATTCGAAAACGTGATGGATGAGAAAGACCTCATGATTCATAGATGATTATGCTGCAAGAATGAACTTATACATCTATCTCACAAACGGCAGTATTATGAAACAAATCATTAAAAAATGATCAGAAAAAGATAAAGATTAGATGATTTATAATTATAACTCATCTCAAGGATTATGGAAGAAAGGATACAACAGTGCAACTTGGAAATACATTGTCTGATTTGTCAGTGATGTTTCTTCAAGTGATAACTGCATGGCAAAGGCTTTATCACAATCCACGGCTGGAAGTGCTAACAAATCTGTGGACCTTAGCATAAAGTTTCCATGATAAGTTGTGAAACGGACACCTAGAAGCACAAAAACAGTTAACAACTATCGTATTCTAGATATTTGTATATAATTGAATGCTTGCAGCAAGAGCCAGAAGAAAAACAAAAGGTAAGCAAGGAAAAAAATTTCAACGCAAACCTTTAGCGCATCTAATTCGCAATACCGCTTCCCAGCCAGTTTCTCTGGTAAGGTCTCTCCTTAGCTCATTTCTTAGTTTCTCCCCGTGAATTTCTGATTGGAAAGCTGGATAGTAATAGAGTTGACCAGCAGTATACTTTGCCAGAGTTCCTATAAATAATAAATTGTAAGTATATAGTGCACTTTGTCACCTATAAATATCTGTTTGTTAGCTGCAAGTGTATGTGCTTATAATACGACCACTTATACTAAAGGATGCAAATTTAATATAATTACAGGGAAAGAAAATGCATGCATTTGATCACGGCCAATTAAGGTGCATCACCAAATAATTGGCCAATGGCAACTAAGCAGTCAAGGAAAGGGAGATAACCCTTCGGTAGACACATTTGAGTGGCCCTCTTAGTTGACATCCACCCATCCTTAATCACACAGCACTATCAAACACCACAGGAGAGTAAAAATATGCTATTCGTTCAATTAAGTTTATTATTCAAAAGTTTAAATGAAATCGACTGAGAACTAAGAAAACCATTGGTAAGCAACATTATTTCATCAGAGAATCATCCTAAATATCCATTCCATGGAGAAGTTAAAGAAATTATAAATATTTACCTAGGGATGCGATGTCGGTGTACTTATCACTGAATGCATACACATTCACTGAGATTTGGTATTTAGAAAACTCAGCTGCCATTTGCTTGTAAAAGGGATCTTCTGGCAGTCTTAACACGTGTTCTTTATCTGTGCCATAAACTTTAGAATCATCTCCACGTAGTTTCAATCGACCAACACCAAGAGATGGGAGTGTGTTTTGAAAAACTAATAATTTCCCTCCAAGTTGACTCTATAGAGAGGCAGGAAAAATTCACAAAACAGAAATGCATAGGAAAGTATAATTTGGTAATTTGGTAAAGGGATGGAAAAAAGCACTAAAATTCTACAAATTCAAATGGACCCTCCTTTAAACTTAGCAAACCATGGGTTCCATCTCTGTGCATGTAACTTGGTTCATTATTATGATCTACCAGATTTATTCAGTGACATTTGGTTGTTTAGAGTGCCTAGTAGTAATAGAAGGTCCATCCTTGCAATTGAACAAAGTATCAAATATTAAAATTTAATTAAGATATTTCAATAATAACTGCCATGTTAGATGAATGATCTAGAACTGGGTTAAGATTTTCCCGCCATGATCCCAGGAAATACATTTACGCACACACACAAACACACAATACACACAGATAATAGAACATTATAACTAGTAAGTTTGCATTCACAATGTCTAACATTAAACATCTCACTCTTTAGCATGAAAACTAATCTTTTAAATCATATTGTAGCATTGTTTTAACTTTCAATTAATAGATGCCATGTTCAATGCATTTTGTGCAAAAAGGCTCACAACTGCTTATGAGTTGCAACCAAAACAACCTATAATAATAACAAGACCATTCAAAGTAGGAGGCAAAAAGGGACTAATATACCATAATCATAAAGGCAGCCTTCAGAGAAGGACCAAAAGCAGATTCCAGATTCACGTTGTCCTGGAACATGGATGGTAGACCATCAAGAAACGTTTCCACCACACTTCTTGATTCTGACAAGTTGACAAGGAGATCATCTGGCAGGGGAATAAATATGTCATCCAGATCTGAGACCACCAACATTTGTGGTTGAGTCAAGGATGACTGGAAAAGTGTAACATAGAATAATAAGCAAAAAAGTTGAGCCAATTAAGGAAAAGATAGAGATATATTAACAATATTAATACGAATAATACTGCAGACCTTCATGTTATAAAAATGTATTGCACTGTCAAAAGTTGCAAACCCTATTTGTGTTCGTGGAAAGCCCGGGAGCTCATCTAAACATGACCTGATTGTTTGGGCCACAACCTGGAATAAGAACAACATGAACCAACAACAAAGAATGGTGTGAGTTGGAATAAAAACTCCAGAATGCACTTGAAGCTGAACTTTATCTTGCACAGAAGAAATTAATTTTGGGTTGAACTGGATTTTGGCATCAGTAAACGAAAAAATACATCTACAAACTAGAGTTGCCAATAATAAACATTTGTTACGACCTAAGTCTACACACCGGCAGTTGTTCTCAGTAGTTGCAGGCTGACAAAGCATACACAGGCCAATTTTACAAAATCCACTTCAGTTCAAACAGTTTGCTAGAGTGATCCAGTTTTTAACATCTGGATGTTTTGTTACTAGCTCAACATTAACAGAACAATAGCCCAAACCCATACAGCCCATTCGTCCTCAGCCCATTATAATTCTTGTAAATACTTTTGTATGTAACCTTTTTTCTGATATACCTAGAGCAGATTCTAGAATAGTATGAGCTGTAAATTGGTTAGGCAATCCGTGTATATAACGTTGTGTTTTGGTTGAAATGAATAATAGCAATTCAAATCTTCACCTCAGGATCCTAAACCCATAGGATGCAAATGAGTTTACAAAATTAAGCGAAAACCGGATGGAAGTGTTGAACGGTACAAAACGCAATTGGTTGCAATGGGTTTTTCTCAAGTGGAAGGAGTTGATTTCTTTGAAACATTCTCTCCCGTGGTAAAAATGGCCACTATCTGTGACATCCTTGCTCTTGCTTCTGCAAATAGTTGGCAACTTCAACAGCTCGACGTGAATAATGCTTTCCTTCATGGTGATTTGTGTGAGGAAGTTTATATGACAATTCCTTTAGGACTACTCCGCTATAGCTCTTCTCAAAGTTGCAAACTCAAGAAATCTCTCTATAGCCACAAACAAGCTAGCCGTAAATGGTATGAATAGCTTTCTGATGTTCTTATTTCCTCCGGTTACAAACAATTACATGCAGGTCATAGTTTATTTATCAGACACGATAGAGATAAATTTAATGTCCTGTTAATATATGTGGATGACATTGTTTTAACTGGGAATTCTGCCGCTGAAATGGACAAAATCAAACATATTCTTCATTCAAACATTCGAAAGGATTTAGGAGCATTGAATTATTTTCTGGGCTTAGAAATAAACCAATTGTTGATGGCATATGTGTATCACAATGTAAATGCTGTCTTGAGTTACTTGTTGATTCTGGAATGATGGGTTGTAAACCTTGTTCAATGCCCAGTTCATTGCAGCTGTGTCAAGATGATTCTAGTGATCTTCTTGATGATCCTTTGTCCTACAAGCGTCTTGTTGGTCGTCTTATTTACCTCACCACAACACGCCCATACATTGTTTTTGCAACACAACAACTCAGCCAATTTATGACTCGTCCCACAAAGTTTCATCTAGGTGCTGCCAGGAGAGTCTTGATATGCTTGAAGGGTTCTCCAAGCAAAGGTCTTCAATTGAAGAGGGACACTCCAATACATTTAGTTGGATTTAGTGTGATGCAGATTGGGCGACTTGTGTTGAGACACCCAGATCAATCACAGGTTATTGCTTCTTCCTTGGAAACTCTCTAGTGTCAAGGAAAACAAAAAAGCAAAATACACTAAATACTGGAATCTCAACCAGGTGGGCACCCAAGACCCAGGTTTGTAAAAAAGTAGTTATTGCTTAGAGATTTGATGAAAAGTGTTTTTTTTATGGTTAAATACAATTACAAAAAAAATTCTTTTATTTTTAGAGGTAATCATAATTACTGTTTTGTTTAGAAGTTTCTCAAAACATTTCAAAGAAACTTCAATTAGATATTTTTTAGACTGTTGTTTTTCTCTTCAAAAACTTTAATTAACACACTAAAAATTCTTTAAAGTGAACTTTCAGGGAAAAGGAAAAGCAGAAAAATAAGGCTGGTAATATCGAAAAATTAGTGAAAACCTAACTTAACCAGATTTTAATGCGCAGATCACTAGATTGTCTAAACTGTAAATAAAAACATTTAAAAGACGATACATTATAGCCCAATCCTTTTGTTCAGGTTGATAAAAGAAATTGATCACATGCACCTGGCGAGCTGAGTTTCAAATACGCAAATCATGCACAAATACAAACAACATATTGCATACCTCTACAATTATTTTCATAAATCAGACCTGAAAACCCCTTGATCATGTTAATAAATTCATAGAATGCAGTGCAAATTATACATAGCTTCCAAGCTACAGTTATGCATAAGCTAGATTTCATATGAATAAAAAATTGCCACTCAAAAGAATGAAATCGCCAAGGTTATATAACAACAAAACCTACTAATGTTTAAAGTTCTCGAAGTGAAGTACTTACCTCAATCATTCCGCTTCTAACTGCAGATATGGAAACATCAATGAGGAAGAAATATACAGGAGGCATAGGAGGCCGCACCATATATTCTGCTGGGGCAACAAATTCTACAGTACCCTTTGTAAGCTCAGGTCGTTGATTCAAATCAACTCTTCTGCCAGTGGCATCTATTTGTGCATAATATTCACTAGGAACTGTACACAAGGCCAATAAATCAGCATCTTCAGAAAGATGAATTAAACCAATTAAACGTGCAAGCTACAATGAAGACAAACAGACAACTTTCATCACAGAATATCTTCATTAAGCATGGAGGTTACAAGTCTGGATTGATACCATAAGATTCAATATATTAGCATCTTAATAAAGACATTAAGCCAATCACATGGTCTCTGACACTACAATTCCACCTTGTAAAAGTAACAAGTGAACTATAACAATGATTTTATCAAGTGACCCTACGGAATTAAAATGGGAATAATACTGAAATAATGAATTTTCAGAAACAATAAGCATGTTCTTGTTTCAGAATTTGATGGACTGGAGTTTGGTCACTTTCAAATAATATATTAATATCTCCTAAACAGAACCTTAATTACTTTCAATTTTCTCCTTTAAATATGTACATTACTTCAATTTAATAAGAACCATAAAGCATGCTCTTCTATCAAAATGTAATGCACTGAAGTTTTAGGTCATTTTTCTTATTATAGATTTTTAATTACATCAACTTCCTTCTTATTTATTCTAAATTTGTGAAGCACATGAATGTAGATAGTACCGTCATTAAGCAAGGAGCAGGCATTGCACCGGAACTTTCTTCCGCCTTCAGTAAATTTGACATAGGGATTTATATATGTGCGGCATCTCCTACAGCGTACAACACCAGTTGCAGCAAAATTAACTATGGGTACCTCTTCCTGAAATCATAGAAAAATCAATATACGAAGAAAAAATAGTATGCCCACTATGAGTTACAAATAATTGAAAAGGATAGTGAGGCCCTAACCCCATCAGGAGGCTCTGCAAGCGGACATACAATTGCTCCAAGAGGAAGATGCCACCTTGAAATTAAGGACTGGGAATCAGGCATTCCACTGGTTGTGAGTCGTAGATATCTAGGATTGCAGTTCATGGGATACATATCAGCTAAAGACTTTGGCTCCTCGTCACCTTCCAATGGCCTTGGCAATTCTTTAGAATCAATGGACGGCTCCATGAGTCCAGGACGAGTTTGAATTGACAGCGAATTGAATTCTTCTGCCAAGCCATTAATGGCAACTGTAGGCTGTCCAGATCCCGGTTGTTGCATCGGCTGGACGCCTGACAGAGCAGCCATTGGGGGCTGCGAAACATAAACTCCTTGATGAGTTTGAAAAGGCAAAGGTGGTGCAGGGACAGGCCCATAATTTCCTTGATTTGAAGGGTTAGAGGAATGCACAGGGGAAGCTTGCATTTCTGAACCAACCTGTTTCTGCGGATATCCAGGAAAAGATGGCTGAAACACAGGAGGAGGAACAGTCGATCCTGGAAGTGCAGGAGGGGCAGACCCCATTGAAACAAACGGCGTGTGCGACTGAGGCGGAAGAGAAGCCGGAAAAGGCTGAGTTTGATCCGCAGAAGGTTGAAATGTTGGTTGTCCCATAGGTGGAGGAAACAGGGGAGGTGATTGAGTATTTGAGGAGAACTGTGTCATCGGAAAACGCTGGAAAGGTCCAGAAGCAGGTGGGGAATTGGAAGGAGGAGGCACTGAGGGGCCATTAAACTGGCCCGGTGGCGCAGATAATGAAAATGGTGTGGATGCCAAGGGAGGAGCAGGAGGAGTGGGTCTGAAAGAAGGAGGCTCTGGCCCAACCATGGTAGCAGTTGACGAAAAAGGTGCCATACCCCCCTGTGTTGCATCAAAGGGTGGTCTAGAAAGGAAGGCTGATCGACCAGGGTTTTCTGTCCCCATAATTTACGCAAACACAATGACAACAATCGAACCACTTAATTCATAGCTTCCGCTCTCGTCACCAAGCCTGACAGAGAAAACAATTCGATACAATTGATGCAGAAAAAGCCACTAAGTGTCTAACAAGTCATAGAATTCAGAGCAAAACAACATCTCACACAATTTAAGAAAATGATAACAAATGGAATGAATTATCAAACAGCAATGAGGAGAATCGAGTACGAATTGGTTAAAGTAAGAGACGGATCGAGAAAGGTGAAATTGAAATGGAGATCGCAGAAGAACACAATGAGAGACTTACCGATGGTGATGCGATAGGGCAAGAGGAGTTAGATCGGAGACGCATGTGCTGAATCAGAATCGAAATACTCAATCCTTGGTACCACTTGCTCAATGTTTCTTCCACCATCTCCTTCTCCCTACCCTGCAATCACACCATTCTCGTTGCTGTCCAATCTCTATATTCTCACAATATCATATTTCATTTTTCCCTTTTCGCTTTATTTGATTCACATAGAACCTCACCAAAATATCACTGCTACAACTTTTGTTTTATATAGTAGAAGCTAACCAATGGAAAAGGAAAACTACTTCACCCAAAATTCCAGACACTTTGATGGTATGTCAGTGGTCGCATTGCATATGAACAAATCATTTCTTTGACAATCTGCATAAAAATATACTCATTTGTTGTGATCCAACTCCTGTACCCAATCAAGGAATAGTTAGATTTCTAATCTACATAGCGATGCAAGTGAGCTTATGGACATGAACAATGACTTTATTTAATGAGATTAATTAAATAGAACGACATTGACAAAAATTTCATTATGTTTCATTGTCTACAAAACAAAATATATTTATAAATAGTAGAAACGTCATGTGAAAACATTAACATTATAACATGAAAAATCAATTGTCAAATATAATAACATAGATAAATAATTAATAAGTTATATAAAACAATAATTTCATTATATGATTAAACACTTATTCAAATATCATTATTCTTACACACTTAGCCATTAAACTCTCGTGCCATTACAAGTGTACCGTCTAAGCTTTCACGAGATGTTGTGGCCACCAATGGTTGAAACCGTTGTGTGTTTTTCCCTAATATATGTTTTTATCATTAAATGATGTTTTTTTTTGCTTAAATATCTTTTTCGTCATCATTTTTGTAGTGTTTGTTGCGGATGATCTTCGTTTCTACCAAATGTTTAAAATGATTCTCATTTTCGCAATTTATGTTTAATTTAGTCTTTTCTTCGTTTAAATTAGTAACGGAACACTATACATATTACATTGAATTGTGGGTATATTACGTGTACTGTAAAGATGTAGTAATTAGATATTTGGGGATAAATAGGTGAGCTAGGGTTTATCGTTGAACTACTAACATTGCACAAATTGCTACAACACTGTTGCCTCCAAAGATTACAACCAGAGGTAAAGGAAGAAGATTGGACCGTGACATGGGATTGCAGGAAGAAGAAGATTACAACAACACAAATTGGGAATGGAGGAAGAAGATTGCACCAACTGACCAACTGTCCAACAATTTATTTTCAAAATCCTAGCTCACCTATTTATTCTCAAATATCTAATTACTACCCATGTACAATACACATAATACACTCCAATACAATGTAATACAAACAGTATTCCGTTACTGATTTTAACGCCATCACAGAAAAAGAACTAAATTAAATACAAATTGCGAGAATGAGAACCATTTTAAACATTTAGTAAAAATGAAGACCATTCGCAACAAACACTACAAAAATGAGAACGAAAAAAATATTTAAGTGATGTTTTTTTTTATGGAACATAGACACGTCCATTACTCATAATCTTTGTTGGTTATGGAATATATTTGCAAATGCTTCACGAAGTTTCAAGGAGTTCATACTGGTTGGAGTTCAATTCTTCCCTAAGCGGAACTTAGACAACTTAGTAATAATATTGTAATACTGTTCAAACATTATTTAGAAACCGTTAACGTATGGTCCCGTAGCTCAGTTGGTTAGAGCGTTGGTCTTATGAGCCGAAGGTCGCGGGTTCGAGTCCCGCCGGGACCAATTTTTGACTTTTTTGTTTAATAGTAGATGTTTTCAGAGAAGGATAATGTACTTTAATGTGTGGTCTCGTAGCTCAGTTGGTTAGAGCGTTGGTCTTATGAGCCGAAGGTCGCGGGTTCGAGTCCCGCCGGGACCATTGGCACTATTTAGACTTATAATATTTTTTGACTCGACTTGAATTGTATACATGTCGAAGCTGGAAAGATTCCGTACAATAACTTGCAAATGTATTTAACTCCTCTGTCAATGTCCAGAGATTTTTAAGGGTCCCTGCACCTTGTTTCAACCTCAACTTTTGTTAGTTGGGAAAGTTCATTATTTCCCAACTATAGTAATAAATGATCTTAAAATTCTATCTTCTGCTTCACCAGCCACATGATTTTTACAACTAAAGAGTGTAATAGTTAGCATGGCCTAGTGCACCTTAGAATATGTTCCAACAGCTAATAAAAAGTTGAAAATGTTGGGTGGAAAATTTTTTGTTGCCCCATAAATTCAACTACGCTTAACAGAACTATTTAATATTAGGTAAAAACATTAACACGTCTTAAAAAATTTCGATGGTAAAATTTTAAACATTGGTTGTAGAGAAATACTTTTGTCTGAAAACTATGAGTTTAGTATTTTTCTTTTCAAGTTGAAAGATAACAATGTTTAATAGTGGGAGGGTGCATTAAAAGCAAAGGCCAGAAGTATTGGCACTATAAAAGGGGAGAGAAATGTGAGCATTTTCACCATGCAAAGAAGGGAGTTAGGATATAAAAGAAAATGGAGAAAGTGACTGAGGTGTTGGTGATGTTGGCCGTGGTGGTGTTGGTGAGTGCTTCCAATGTGGAAGGAGGAAGATTACTTAAGGAAGAGGAGAATGTGGAACAGCCCCAGAACTTCCCTGGATCCGGAGCCCTTGGAGGGATATTTCCAAGCCCAAGCCCAGGTTTCAGCTTCACCGGCGTGGGCTTTGGCCCAAACGGGTTTTGCACTTTCCCTGGTGGCTGTACCCCGACTCTGCCCACTTTTCCCGGAGGTGGTGGAGGGTTAGTACCTGTGCCACCACATGCATAGGAAAACGTGAGATGAGAGTTTTGTTGGCTACGGTAGAAGAAGACCATAATGCTGTTGTTGCTAAGTAAAAGAAGTTTAAGCTTTAGTTTACCTTTCTATGTATGAGTCTCTTAGGTATTGTTATGTATGAGTTTCTATTCGGGTGGTCTTACTACTATGGTAGAGTGTATGTGTGTATGTAGCTTCTTGCATGCTACAGTTTATTTATATAAACTTTATGAATTTTTTGTTTGCTCTTGACTCAACATTAACTTTAGAAGGTGGCACAGATGAGAGAGGTCACCCACAAAAACTCTAAAGAATAAGAACATATATATACAAGTTTTGTATCTACTCAACATGATGAAACTGTTACCAAATGATGAGATTGTTGCAGACCTGTAAGAGCATGTTATTAAGCCTGCTATCGCTGAGAAGTACATGGATGAGGAGACAAATTTGCGTCTGAAATCGATGTAGTCGTTTTGTGATTGGTGGTCCACGTGGCGATGCAGGTGTCACAGGGCGCAAAATCATTGTTGACACATATGGTGGTTGGAAGCTCGTAGTGGTGGGGCTTTCCATGGGAAGAACCCTACCAAGTGGGATAGTAGCAGAGTCTATATTGCTAGACAGGCTGCCAAGAGAAATGTGGCCAATGGACTTGCCAGAAGGTGCATTGTGCAGATATAATACGCAATTGCTGTTGCTCAGACATTATTTGTCTGTTGACACTTTTGGCACATGAAAGATTCATGACAAGGACATTTTGAAGCTTGTGAAATGAAAACTTTGACTTCAGGCCTCGAATGATTACCATTAGTTTGGAGCTTAACAGTGCAAATGCCAGGTTCTTGAAAACTGCTGCTTTTGGCCGTTTTGGAAGAGATGACCCGTATTTCACATGGGAAGTGATGAAGACTCTTAAGTGGGAATAGCGACATGAATAAAGCTGATTGCCAAGAAAATATGCTACATCTCTATCTGTTTTCATACCTATCCATGGTGATTTTGCCTTTACTTTTGTATCATTGTAAGTAACTATTGTAGTGTGAAATGCAATGGTCTAAGCGATAAAAATCACGACAAGGTACAGCCATGAACTGGTTTATTTTACTTTTCCCCAGTGACAAGGCCAACGAATTTATCAAATAAATCTAGTAAAAAGCTATCAGATTCTGTACATACCCCAAATAATTTGGGTTCTTATAAATAACACCCACCTTCATACACAAATAATATATCCTTCTACAACAAATACCTATTCTTCTACAACAAAATAAAGGAAAAGAAAACACAAAAATTAACATTATCCCCTGCTCAGCCTCTGCCATACCCATCTCGGGTAGGCAAATCCAAGAATCTAACCAGACAAAAATAAAATAAATCACTCACTTTATACACACCACTTATCCTAAAAAAGAATCTCATTCTCCTTAGCTCATGCCAGCAGTTACCTTCCACTTTCTGATCTAGAACCTTGAATGTCACTCCCATCCGTGTCAGAACTATCCTTATGGGATTCAATTTCTGAGTTAACCCCATTATTTCTTCGATGCCTACGGTCCTGAGCATCCAGCAATTGAAACAAATCAAATGTCAGTCTAAAATATTTTAGTAAAACTAATTGTCCCTTAAGTATGGGAACATATGAATCCACTTATGATCTATGAAAACTGAAAGGTTGATGCCAAGTGATCCACATCCTGAAGTAGGTCCAACCAGCTTGACCCAAGATTAGTCAGAGGCCAAAAAGGCTTTTGAATATCAGGGCAAAATCAACAATTAGAAAAAAAGATCATGTTAATGGTGACAGCATAACAAACCTCTCTAGCTAAAGGGTACTCCTCTGACTCAAGCATGCGCACAACTTGGCCCATCTTAGGTCTTTTTTCTGAATCTGGATCTACACATCTCAAAGCAGTTAAGAGCGCCCGTTTCAAAGCCCTGGTAGATGGCTTCACCTCAATGTTTGGGTCCACCACTTCTTCTGATCGTCTGTTTCCAACCATCATCTTCAGCCAATCAACCATGTTAACCTGACGGTATTGTAGTTCATTGTACATGTTAGTCAAAATTCCTACATCAGAATTTGTCATAACAAACTAATGTAGAAAATAAGCAACTGAGAAGAACACAAAGAACATCTGAATTTTGTTGTTGTAAAAATCGAGCACAAGATCCTCAACAGGTATATTTCCTGCCTTCTGCATAAACTAATCACTGAGAATAAGGTAATAACTAACAAAAAATAAACTGGGAAGGTAAATCCCTAGCTGATAATGTTGATTAATTAAATCCCTAACTAACTTCAAATCCTTATTTCCCGTATGGAAGACCTAAATAAACAAGCCATCTAAATTCGGCATCATAGTCATAAACGAGACCACAACAGCAGCAGTCATTGCATTCACGTTATAAATGTGAACAGGAAGAAGAATGAATGAGAAATATAGAACTGATTCATCAATACTGCAACAGCCAGTCCAAGGCAAGTTCTAGTGATAAGAAAGGAATGAAGTCATTGTTTTAAAAACTTTTTCCATTGGATCTATATATAGTATAGTGATCTAACAATGAACCAGATTTAGGGACTGTATTGAAAAGGTTTTTGAGTTTACCGGCTCTAGAATTTTGAAATTCTGGGGACCTGCTTAAATCCCCAAAAATTATGATGTTAATCAATAGCATCTACAAATAATTATTACATGCACCCAGCTGGAGTTCATATGTAGCACGGATAAAATGGAGGTGATCAGGCACTCCACCTTTATATCCTAAAATTTAGCCAATGGTGTATGACATTTAGAGCATTTTAAGGCCAGGGATATGACTTATAAAAGGAAGGGAAATAAGTTTGGTAGAGAGGACCCAAGGACCCATAGTTGCAATAGATAACATTGCTCGCATTCTAGAAAATGTTTAAATTTTTTACTGATTATAGCTTACGAAGTCAATATTAACTCCTCTAGGTGTTTTCAGTTGGAAACTGAATTTTTCACCATAATGACCCATGATTTCATTTTCTAATAGTATTGGGTACAAGAATTATAAATATATTTCATAAATTAGCTATGCATCATAGCATCATAACAGAAAAAGTACAAGCTATTCAGTAGAACTGAGTGCATAAAAATAGGTTCCGTTTTAAATGTGTCTAACTAGACCCATTTAGGAATCAGAATAATTTTATCCTGAAGTTGGCTACAATATGGTAGGAGAAATGCCTAGCAAAGCAACATACTGACGCTCTGTTATTGGTTGAGGTGCACATAAAAATTTGCTCAATAATAGAGCAAGAGTTAAAAAAACGAGTAAAGGAGTATGTTCCTAACATTTTTCAGTAAGATAAAGTAATGTTACATGTCTAAAAACAGATGTTCAGATAATAGGCCAGAAAATGTAGAAACATGAGCTGCAATTAACAACTAATGCCAATACAAAAACAGATTTTTTTTTTGGGATGAACAAGTCAAACTCAAAAGGTAATGCTTTACGATTATTTGGTGAATTGAATGAAGTTTTAACAAGAACAAATTCTTCAACATGGATTTTCTCATAAAAGATTACTCACTTCCTGTGCTGGGCGACCATAATCGACTGGATCTCTTCCAGTAATTGCTTCCAATAGCACAACACCAAAGCTATACACATCACTTTTTTCATTTAGAAGACCAGTATTTGCATATTCAGGGGCCACATATCTGTCAGTTGTACGGAGAAAAAAAGAAAGAATAAATATAAGGATCCAACTCATCAAAGTTTGTCAACAATATTGTGTGGAAAAAGGAAATAGTGAAGAGCAAATAAGTAACAGACCCAAAGGTTCCCATAACTCGTGTTGCAACATGACTCTTCCCAGAACCCAGTAACTTGGCCAGGCCAAAATCAGAAACCTTGGCATTAAAGTCATCATCAATTAATATGTTGCTTGACTTGATATCTCGATGCACAACCTTTGGCTCAATCGCTTCATGCAAATATGCAAGCCTGAAACAAATATGTTGCTCTAAATTAGGACCAAATGATAACCTTAAGAACTTTATGAGGAATACAGAAGCCTGAAGAAGCATAGACACAGCAACTCACCCCTTAGCTGTGCCAAGGAGAATCTTGATACGTGCTTCCCAGGTAAGATATCCATGATGTCGCATAGCTCCGTGAAGCCATTGCTCTAAGTTTCCATTACTGACGTATTCATAGACTAACATCCTGAAATATAATTAAGAAAACATACTTAAATTGTTGTGTTGAACTTGAGACCGACCTGACGAATATGCAACTCATAAAGGTATTTTCATAATTTTATGATTCTGCCAGTTATAATTCCATTCCTCTAAGAAATTTGTTGAGACTATGCATGTTGAGACTGCAATGTAATTGACAAGTTGGGTACCTGTGAGTCCCCTCCATGCAGTACCCCAAAAGTCGAACCAAATTTTTATGCCGAACATGGCCAATAGCTTCAACTTCCACTCTAAATTCTTTCTCAGCTTGACCACTACAGAAAGGGGGAAGAGAAAGTAGTCAAAGTTTGGTAGAAGTATGAGGATTAAAAACAAAAGTTCGAATAAATTCAATGCCATAGACATTGTGCTGGAACTCACATGTTATTGAGTATCTTTTTAACTGCCACTGGAGTCCCATTGATCAACTGTCCCCGGTAAACAACTCCATACCCGCCCTCACCAATTACATTTTCTTTTGAAAAACGGTTTGTAGCAAGTTCGAGATCCCTCAGAGTAAACCAGTGACCCCAACCCAAGTGAGAAAATTCTGGAAGACCAGAGAGAGGTGAAGGAGCTGTTATAGGGTATGAAGAAGATGGCATGTACATTCCAACCGAGCCAGAGCTAATCTCCTCCCCTGATTGTGACCCTCCACCATCTTTCTCCAAGTAATGAAACGAATCCGAGTGACTACCACTATCTCCGTGCTTCTTCTTCCCAACACCTAAATGGAGCATAACTTTGTCTGATTCTTTGTCACTGGATTTATCATGAATTGTCAGAAGTATTCCTTCACGTGGAACAAATCCATTCGCCGGCACTTGCTCAACTCGCACTTCTGTGATTTCCTTTGAGACAGTAGGTATATGACTAACAGGAACCCTATCCCTGGCTTTTCTAGACTTCTTCCTTGAAGTAAGGCAGAATGAGAGCACACAGAGGATGACAATGATAAACAATCCAACCGCAATTCCAATTACTTCCCAAACCTTAAGATCAAAAACAGGAGTTTTCACGGACAATTCTTCTTTAAGATCAGCACCCATCTCTCAGAACCCCTGAACCCTGCAATATACATGTAATAAAAGAAGAGATAAGCTGCATTATAACCCAAAAGTGACATCAATATTCAAATTGTCGATGCATTATGCACGAGGAATATGAGCAGGTATCTGTTACCACTAGACTACGACACAAAAAGCAAACAGAATATTCACCGCACCATAAACCAGCCTTGATTGGTTCATAATAGAAAAGCACAAGCATTTCAGAACAACAAGCATTCATAGACAACAAGAAAAACAAGAAAGGAACCCTAAAAGCAAAGGCACGGACTTCAAAGCATTACCTATCAACGTGGATTGCCGAGCGAGATTCACAGAGACAAGCACCACATACCCCAGATCACCACATCTCAAAAAAGGAACACCAAACAGAAAAAGGCCAGATCTTTGACCAAATAGAAGCCCAAAAAGATGGAACCCTGACAACCCAGTAGTGAAAAAGTGATGAAAATTGAAAAGTCTTAGTGGGTTGGGGAAATGTGAGGGCAAATCTAAGCAGTGTTGAGAATGGGAGTGGTGGGTAGGGGTGATAAGAAGAAAGGGTGGAGTTATGAGTGAGAGGGAATAGATGCGTTAGAAGGGATACGCATACAGATACATCCAATTCAAAATTTCCAGTGCAGTAAAAGAAAGATTAGAGAAGAGAACAGAAGCATGCAATGCAATTGTGATTGTGATGTATCTCTGATGTGAGTCCTCTTGCGATGGATTAGATATTCTCATGCCATCGGTTACGAACATAAACATTACTGACTAATAGTATGAAAAATTGAATTCACCCTCATCCTTTACATTTTCCATTTTTATTCTGTTCTCGTTCTTCCATTTGACTCCATTGTTACCTCTTTATTTACTCTCTTTCACTTCCAACTATGCTGCGTAACAGATCGTCTTATATAAATTACCGTAAAGAATTATCCAGACATCGTTATGTCTTTTTTTTTGTACTAAATTTATTGTCTAAATAAATATTGGATAAAATCGTATTATATATGCACAGTATTAAATTATTATTATTACCATTATTGCTATCAAAACCTGGTGTTTTTAACGATATTTATGGAAATTTTAATTTAAAATAAACTGGCTTAATAATGATCATTTATGGTATTTTAATTTAAAATAAATAATAATAATAATTTATTTAATGAAAGTTAACTAGGATTTAGTCCACAAAAGAAGAAAGATAACAACCATGAAATTAAACTGAAGACTGTTCCTTCGTATCAACTATTTTAGTTTCTTCTATGATTATATATCCTTCAGTTATTATCTTTGCTACTATATTATCCGGATAAACTGTATAATCGTTGATAATATAATAGTAGTAATATAATAATAAAAGTATTCATAAACTATCTACAATTAGATCTTATCTTGACATTTTTTATTTTATTTGTTTGTATTATTTAAAGTTGTTAAATATTTAATAGAATATTATTTTAGTGTAGTGATTATCTAACCATCAAAACAAATAATTATAAATCATAAAATATAGATGAATATTTTAATGTATAAATAGTCATTTTTCACATGTATTTTAATTAATTTTAGTATTGAGGTGTGTTTTGAAATAATACATGTGTTGTTCTATTAAATCCAATAGTTTCATATTGTTTAAAATCGAGGTCAAATATAGTTTAATTACCACTTCCTTTTTTATTTTACAAAACATTTTATAAAGATATAATTATAATGGAACACGGTTTAAAGTAAACAATATATCGGGAATGCAGTAGTTGATTTTAAAAATACTGACAAACTTACGATCAAAACATTAGCACCATATGTGGGGATGGTCACTTCCCTTGGACTCAAGGATTTATTCTGGTATACTTAATAGTTTCACATCGTTCAGAGTTGAGTTCAAAAACAATTTAAATATTTATTCCTCTTTTTACCTTTTAAGAAGTCTTTTGAGTACAAAGTTATGACAAAGTTTCATGTTTCGAAGAGAACAATACCTCAGAAACATGGTGATTCATCCTAAAAGTATTGTCGGAGTTGCAGATGTAACATATCTGTTAAATAAAAAAGGTTGGATGATGAAATAATTATAAAAGAAATTAACCATAGAGATAGTTTTTTTAATCGGTGAAATTGAAAAATATATTACTTCTGTAGGGTCATTTTTATTCTTCTAAAAATCTCCAGTCTTCATTCTGAAAATGAGTTTAACTTGCATAGATTGTGTGGTATACGTAGATATAATTTATTTTCTTACAGTGAAGGTTTTATTTTATTTAAAGTTTTTTTGAAGTGTGCTTATGCTTGTTAAGCGAACAACATAACTTTATTTATAATATAGTATATATAAAATGTTGGGATTTTTAACGCTTTTAGAAATACTAGAGATATGAGATATGTTATTTGGAGAAACATTTTGTTGTGTTTTATTGATATACCCTATATATAAAGTAAAATATAAAATAATATCAAGTATACAATATTTAGAATATCTCACTCCTAAACTAAAATAATAACTAATTTCTAAAACTGAAATATGTCTCTGCAACTGAAATATTATCTAAAAATTATTTAAATAAAAAATATATTAAGTAATATTTTCACCCTTCCTCCCTGCTTAATATTTGTTTATTTAGATTTTATATTTTTATATTTGATTCTCCATCTTTTGATGTTTGATTTTCTCCTCTTATTTTTGGAGATATGAGATATGTTATTCGGAGAAACATTTTGTTGTAATTTTTGTTTTTCTTTTTCTTCTATGGCATCACATCTTTCTTCAATTTGATATTTTTCTTTGTATTTATCTTCTTCTAGTTTTGATCATTCCTTCATACTCACTTTATTTCTAGCACATTCCTCTTTCACTTTAGTATTTTTTATCACACAAACTTTATTTTCAAAGGAGACCTTATGACCTTTCTCTAATATTTGAGCAACACTTAACAAGTTTTGGGGTAATCTCAAGAACATATAAGACATCAAAAATTAATTTGATACCTAAATGAGTTTTAATTGAAATTGTTTTGGTACCTTTCACAACCAGTTGTTCTTCATTTCCAATTTTTATCTTGAAAATATTTGATTTATTGAGCTCCTTGAAAAGTTCTCTATCATGAGTCATGTGATTTGTGCAACCGCTATCTATAATCTAATCTTTTGTAGATTCGTTGGTTGTGACACATGATGTTGTAAGAAGTAGTTTCTCCTCTAATTTATCCTCCACAATCAGAACATCTTCTTGAGAATCTTGGGATTTGCATACCTTTTTCACATGTCCCAATTGACTGCAATTGTGACATTTGAAAGAATATATAACCAAAACCCATATATAACCATAACACATAACCATAACCCATAACTCATATATAACCAAAACATATGAAAGAATATAAAATCCAACTGTGGTATCAAAGCCTATGGTTCAGGATGATTGACCGCATAACCATAACCAAAAAAGAGTCTTGAGTCATCTAAGTGACTGATTGCATAACCATCACCAAAAGGGGTCACCATACACCTGAAGGGAAATATATACCATATGAAAAAAAAGGACTCGCCACTGAGGGAAGATTGTTGGGAATAGTCCAAGTGTGAGTCAAAGTCTCACATTGGATAGAATAGACAAAGTTAAACACTATATAAGAATAAAAACTCATACTATCATTGTCTTAAGGTTTTTGGGTAAAAGGTGATGTCAAATACCTTATATGTGTTAGAGCAATGTCATATAATCGTATGGTACCACAAACATATAAAATATAAAAGAATACAAAACCCAACATAAAATACCATTAATAAATTTTTCAAACGTAATAATAACTTGATATAGATAATTATGAAGTTTTGAAACGTTCATTAATAAAACAATATTTGAAATCATAAAAAATTTAATTAGAAAATAATTTAAAAATGAAAACTTAAAAATATGACAAATTATCAAATTTTTAATTGAAATTTAAAAAATTTATAAAATAGAATAGATATTTAAATTTATTAAAAAGTTTTATTTAGAAACAAATATAAAAATAGAAGTCACAATTTTTTTATGATTATTTTAAGAAGTTTGAGTATTATAACATTTATTTTTTCTTTTTCTAAATAATTTGAATAACAAAAATATATTTAAAATTCTAAGTTAAAATTTGGTTCAAATTTCGACCGGTTTTCAGTGTAAAGTGATCACATTAAAGGTAAGTAGGAATGACAAATAAACTCATCCATGTGGATATTGTTCGAACTCGTTTCCATTTTGACAGAAAATCTCCATATTGATTGCGTATGAAGAATACTCGTATTTTTCAATTCCGTATGTGATGAAATGGGATGTTCATATCTGCCTCGTTCGTGTCTCATGCTTGACATAATACTCATTGTTGCATATTGTCGTCCCCGCTTAAATATTTCAAATACTCTCAGTTTGTTAAGTAACTTATATATATATATATATATATATATATATATATATATATATATATATATATATATATATATATATATATATACATTTTTTTTTGTTCTAATTGTTTGGTTTGTCTTGAGATTCATTCACATCTCTAAGATATTTCTCGTCTCTTATCACAACTTTTATGCAATTACGTATGTCTTTTAAATATTTTTCTATCTCACATTTGAGTATGTATACTCTTTTTTAATATTTTTATTTATTGTTTATTTTATTTTCACATGATAATTTTTTACATTCTTAATTTTAAGCAATTTAAGTGTCTAATAGCATAAATATTTTATTTAGCAAATAATATAAAAAAATTATTTTTATTTTATTATTATTAATTTTTGCTTCATTTGAAAAACTATTTTGCTTTGCAAAATAATTTTCGTTATCTCTCAACCATCAATTAGGTTAATATTTGAAAAGTTTGCTTAGGTCCCAAAGGTATTTTTCATTTTATGTATTTTTTATTTTATCATATCATTAATTATACATTTATTTTGTTTTTGTGCTATTTCAGTCAATGGCATCTCAAATTGTTTCTAAGATACATGTTTGATAATTTTTTGTAATATTTTATTTGTTTTTTATTTTTATCATGTAGAATACTATTTTGATATTTTTTATTTAATTATTTTTGTTTTCCAACTAATTATCATACATGTAAGTTTATCGCTATAAATTGTATAAATACATTTTATTTACTATAAAATAATAATGTAATGTAATTGTCATAAATCTTTTTTATTACCATCCAACATATATTGAAGTTAATAAGATAAAAGATCTATGTTAAAATTATATTATTATTATTAGTTTAATCTCTTGTCTTTTTGTGATTTTGATGAAGGGATTATTATAACTTTTATTAGTGTATAAAAAAGATATTTCATTTGAAAAATTGAAGTAAACAAACGTTTAAAATATTTTTTAATTTGAATATTCTTTTCCTTATATATATATATATATATATATATATATTCAAATAATTTTAAATTTTATTAATTACTTTTGATTAACGTTTGCAAATTAAAAATTATTTTGTCTCTCAAAAAATTTTATTTGGTATTTTAATTTGAAATGTACACAATTGCAATTTCTTTCTACATAATTGATATTGAAGAAATAACTTTCGTTTTAATATTGAATATTTGATAATATTATATATGTTTTTTTTACTTTAGACTTTTTACTATTTTATAAAAATTAATTAGTTGATAATAAGTAAGCAAGTACAAGTATGGGTACAAATATATACGCATTATCCAGTGGAAATGAAAATGACATAAAAATTTGATATCCGTTAAGTATGACTATTGGAATGGAGATGAAGATGAACTTTTTTTGAGGTTCCGAGTTGAGTTCGAGTTTATTACTATTTTTATTTTGACAATTTTATAAATTTTAATTAAAGAAATTGATATTTTGTTATATTTTAACTTTATTTTTATATATTTTTAAAATGAATTTTTTTTCTAATAAAAATTCCTATAATTTTAAATATTGATTTAATATTTGTTCTAAATAGAAATTGATATTTTAAAAAAGTTGTATCTACAGTAAAAGAGTAAAATTAAAAATAAAAATCTAGTGATTATAATAAACATGTGAAAGAGTCACTGCAGAAGAAAAAAAATCATAGATTTTAAATAAATTAGATTAAAATGTGTTAGACTCCATTTAAATATTATTAATCACACGTTAATACAATATCTAAAAAATACACGAAGATATAATTCCATTACAAAAAATTAGATCAATTTCGTTTTTTAAGCCAAAAAGGTTTTGTCACAATAAAATAATTTGTTCTAAAATACTTTATATATTTTTAAGTTAAAATCAACTTTTTAAATTAAAAAAGTCAAACTTAACTTTTAAAAGTGGGTCTAAGAAAAAAGATTAAAAAACCAGTGAGTTGTTATTTAAGGTTTTAAGAAAAAATTGTTAGACTAAATTAGGAAAAAAGACTTAAATTTAATTCGTTTTTGGCCCTGTCTATTTAAGAACTTAAAATGTATAATTAAAATAATTAGGTCAAACGGTTTTTATAGTTGCGTAATGAGAGTGAAAACCTTTTTTTCCTATACATAGTCATAAAAAAAAATTATTTAGTAATTTTCGCATAAACGTAATTTGTTGTAAAAAACATTAGGATATATATATATACATATATATATATATATATATATATATATATATTTATATTTATATTTTGTCTGTATGTGTGTATATATATGTGTGTGTTTTTAGGTTTAGAGTTCATGTTCTTCGACTTCCAATAAAACATTGCAATTTATTACACTAATTCATATAGCGTATTTAATTATTTGTTGAATAAAAATTTATTATATTACATAATAAATTTGACTTAATATTTTTTCAAACAGAAGTAAGAGTCATTTAATTTGATAATATTATTAATATATTATAATAATATTATTAATATATAATTATTATTAATAATTTTATTGTTATTAAAATAATAATAATTATATTAGGAAAATTGTGGTGGATGTTAATTTATTCATTTTTCTACACCTTCATCTTTAAATGTTGAGTTTTATAAATTTTTTATTTTTTCAATTAATTTTGAAAAATTGAAGTTACTCCGACATAAGTATTTTATTTTATAAAGAAATTAAATAACACGTAGTGTAGCACTCCATTTATAAAAAACGTAGGATAACTTTGACTATACACTATTTTTAATTTTACATAATACTTCATTATCATAAACTTATTTTTCATTTTTTTTTAATTAGTTCGCAAGCACCTTTTTAAAACAAACATTCTCTTAAAAGTAATTTTTATTATACAAAATTATTATTCTGTTTTAAAGCGCTGACTTAGAAACAAAAGAATCAGCAGCAAAAGCCTTTGTTGACTATGACCTCTTGATACGTGTTCATAAGTTTTTCTCTTTTTCCTTACGAAATAATAAAAGCAAGTACTTAATATTCGGTTTAATTGAAAGAGACAAAACAAATTTTCTTCACCTGAGTTTTAAAATTTGAGAGGTGTGAGGGCAAATAAAGAGAGAAAAGTTATTATCCTTCCATTTTTTTTTTTTTCACTTTCTTTAATGTTGAGGAGTTAGAAGTACTAGATGGAAATTATTTAATTAAACAAAAATTAGATCTTCAGTGTTAACGTGTCTCGATTTTTAATGTCTATATTTTATTTGGGAATTATTAGGTAAAATTATAATTTTGAGAATAATGCAACAAAAACATTGTAACTGTATAAATTCAACTCCAAATATTCGTACATACACATAAAAAATTGAACTCCAAATATCCAATAAAAGTTTTATAATGTAACTTCTCATCTTAATAGTATAAAACTATTAAAATAATACATTTCACACACACATATAACACTCAAAAGAATACAATGTACCAATTACACAAAGCTAAGCAATATCAACTGACCCATCACACAAGATGACACTCTATACTCAATTATCTGGATTTAGACATTGATGTATGATTCTTGGTGGTTTTTGCACTTGTGGTGGCCTCTACTACCTGCATAGTCATTGTCAATGGGTTTCACCCTACCACACAAGGTTAGTCCCTTTAACTGTCATAAGAACTTGGGATTGTTCTTAAAGATAGGACTTCCTGCCCCTCTCACTACATGACTCATTCCACTCTACATGAGTCAATGAACATTAGAGTATCAAGATAAACATCCAGTACTGACTCCTTACATCAATGAACACACTACTAATTAAATCAAATAGGATTTCCCCATCTCCTATATTCTCACACAAGCTTTTGAAAACACATATTAAAAACCATACAACATATGTCTCTCTTGGAAAATAACTAATTCTTATAATTTTTATCCAATCCAACTTAACAACATATTATGCAAACAATTTTAGATTTTAGAAATAAAAATGCAGCTTGTATAAAGCTCCAAAAATTTTGTATTTATATTCAAATTAAAGATGATTGAATCAAGAACCAAATGCAAAAAGAACCAACTTAATTGAATAACTATAGAGAAATTTATGCACCAAACAAGCAACAAAGGTCAATGTTGTCAACAACCAAAACTACAGGAACCTTGCGATAAAATCTGCTCTCACTACAAACCCCGGATTCAAGATCTGACTGGTCAAAGTCAAGAACTATGTGTTTAGGATCAGTTGTTAAAATTTCAGTTCGATCCAACGGTTAACGAAGTAGGAACCTTCATTTTACGAAAAGTATGCATTGTAGGAAAATGAGTAGCACCACACCATATGCTTCTTGGTTGTGAGATTTTGACTTGTTCCACTGCATAATTTGGTATCTTGCACTTTTATCTTCTCAAACTCATTTCAAAGTGGTTTATGGATGATACTAAACTGAACAATTGCAACAATCAATATCTCTCATTCCAATTACATTCTAAACCACCTAAAATTCTTTAACCCATAGATATCCAAACATGAAATTCATCTCAATTCAATGAAATCATCAATCAAATATACTCAGCACATTCCATAATGAAAATAAGTACAATCCATTTCAAAGAAAAGGAAAGAGTTCTAATTTTCCTTACCTTGAAAGATGCTAACCTCCAGAGTTGGAAAACAGAACCAAGGGAGGCAAAAGTAATACCAAGACAGAGACAACATGTGACCAAAGCTTTGGAACAAAAAAAAAGGGAAGTGGAACAGAGGTTAGGAATTGACTTATGTGGAAGAAGAGTGTTCAATAAACTCGGAGGAGGAAAAAGCTTATTCTGCTTCTATGAGGGAGGGAGGAGGGGAACTCTTTCTAGAAAGGAGACATAATAAGAGTGAATGACTCAGAGAGAAATTATGAGGTAACAAATGACTTGACCTTAGATCCTTTAATAAAACCAGCCCAAACCATTTTAAAACAAAAAAGGGATCTTACATATAAATTCAAAATATTTTAGAAAAATAAACTATACATAAAAATGTAACTATATATAATCACAGGTGACAAAAGTGCTTAAGTTTAACTATGACTATATGCATAACATGCAATGTTATCTACTAATACATTACATACAATTATAGCAAAAATCACGTAAGAAGGGTAAGTTATTAAAATTTCAAATAAATATAAATGTATAAGTAACTCAACTTTGGAGTTTGGTCCTTTCTAGCAATGTAGGTCTTAATGGAAAGAGTCTATAACTTAACCTACTCTCCTCATGCTTGATTCTCAAATCAAATTGTAAAACCACAAATTTAGCGGACAAAATATTCATTTATTCGACTTTAATTTTTTATGTAACAACACAATCTCCACGTGTAATCAAAGGAAATAAAGGAAATTTAAAATATAAATAAATAAATACTTACTTACTTTGATTAAAATGTTGACCAAAAAATAAATTACATCTTCTCACTGTTAATCAAGAAAAAAGATAATATTAAAACTTAAATATAAGTAGAAGAAAAATAAATTCAGAATAATAAAATTAAAGAACAAGACAGAGATAGCAATGGATAAAAAAGACAACGATAGTGTGATACATAATATCATAAAATGCTACATTTTTTAGACGTTACAAAATCGAAATTGTTGCGAAAGACAGAGAAATGTGGCGAAATCATTTTTGGTTGAGACGTTGTTTCAGTTCCATAAAACACGAAATTAATATTAATTAAGGGCAATTAATTAATATGAATATCCGTATTAGTTACGAAAAGGATAATTGAAGAGTTGGGTGTGTAAATTAGTTAGCCACTCACATAGAGGCCATAACTTATCCATATATTTATTCCCTAAAAACTCGTCTCTTTCACAAGTCATTCTCATCACTACCCATTCTTTTCAACTTCCAATAATTAGTTACATTTTCAGCGATAATTACGTGAAAAAGAGTATAAAATAATACTCTACGAAAACAACACTTCTCTAACAATGCAATACCTGACAAATCAACCTACAATCATTTTCAACAAAAGGAAAATAATACAAAATCAAGATGCTGTCTTCTACACACGAGAGAAGAAGAACAAAAAAAAAAAAAAAGTGGTTGCTGGCAATTTGGAATTATTGTTTCATCTCATCTCCTGCATTTCATGTATAATGTTCATTTGGACCCACATTTTTTGGATTCACTATCCATCCATTATTTTCGAATACATATCTTCTCACACCCAGATTCACCATTATTATACATAAACATTGTGTTTATTCAATCAACATATTAATTAGATTTATTTTAATTTATTTTAGGTTTAATTAGAATGAATTTAATAATTTTTTATATTAGTATTATGGAGCTTGATTTTGTCTCACATGCAGTATTGTGAGATGTGATTTTCGATTTTGTTATATAAACAATCTATGTAAAGTTTGAGATACATCTCAAATAGTTGTAGATTTTTGGACATACACATCATATTAGAGGTATCAAAATGGTTAATCCGCTCCGGTCTGTTTCGACTCACCACGGGTTAACTATTTAGTGAACCAATCCTACCCAACCCAGCTCACTTATTAGCAAACCAAAAAAATTCGATACAATTTTTTCTTTAGTCTAAACAAAACAAAATTATAATTATGATTAAAATCTAAAATAAACTTCAATAGAATCGAAATACAATCCAAAAAATGAAGTTAAACTCCAAATACAAACTAAAATCACAACAATACAAATTACAAATGTGTTGGCTATAAAAACAAGGTATAAATACACATTTGGTACCCAAACTTTTTCGGAAAGTTCAATGTGGTACCCGAACTTTAGGAATGTTCAATTTGGTACCCCAATTTTCTAAACAGATTCAATTTGGTCCTCTCCGTTAAGTTGGAGTTAACACCGTGTCCGTACAGGACACGTGTCAAGCCTTGAAATTTTTATTTTTAATTTTAATTTTTTTTTTCAAAAAAATTAAAAATTGTCATGTGTCAGTTTATCATCGTGCCACGTGGCAGCTTACAAGCATGACACGTGGCAGTGTAATAGTTGTTTTCAATTTAGTACCCCAATTTAAATTTTTGGTTTAATTTAGTACCCCAATTTTTTAAAATCATCCAATTTCGTCATCTTCCATTTGAGACCAAATTAGTAAATAAGCTTAATTACAACTTATATATACATGTTACAATAACTTTTTCTAATATATACATCAAATCATTTCACCTAAATACTTAAATTATTTTATTTTTTACATTTTAACCTTTGTAATTTTTTATACATGAAATTTTTTACACTTG
>Ga0214545_1001598_pt1 | contig 42652 bp, 32 predicted proteins | sample CNSS4metaG_FD_160064 | JGI IMG/M metagenome (GOLD analysis project Ga0214545, IMG submission 160064) | Root nodule microbial communities from cowpea collected in UCLA plant growth center, Los Angeles, California, USA - CNSS4 | ecosystem: Host-associated > Plants > Roots > Nodule | place: USA... | reverse complement strand
TGGCGGGGACGGGTATTATGGTGGGTATATGTACATCCCCATACCCATCCCCATACCCAACTGAAAAAGTCGGGGATTCCCCATACCCATACCCATACCCAGTCAATGCGGGGATTCCCCGTCAAAATGGGGACGGGTTCGGGCAATATCCACGGAGACGGGTTTATTTGCCATCTCTAGTGGTACCTATAGGACAAGAAGGAAGAACAATAGGGATTGTTCTAGTTAGTGTTTTTAATGAATTTCTTGTGTCAAGAAAGCCATCATGGAAAGGAAAGTGATTCTCATTAAAGACCACATGTCTCGAGATGAAAATTTTGCCATGAGAGTTGAGGCATTTATAATCCTTGTGAGAGTTGTTGTATCCTAAGAATACACATTGTGTAGTGTGGAATTAAAGTTTGTGTTGATTGTATGGTTTAAGGCAAGGATAACAGGCACAACCGAATGGCTTTAAAGCATGATAATCAGGTTTCTTTTCAAATAAAAATGAAAAAGAGTTTTCATTTGGGTTAACTAATGAAGGCAATCTGTTGATGAGATAAACTAAGGTAGAGAAAGCTTCCTACTAGTAGTATAAAGGCATTTTAGCCTGTGCCAAAAGTGTGAGCCCTAGTTCAGTCACATGTTTGTGTTTCCTTTCAGCTCTACCATTTTTTTGAGAGGTATACAGGCAAGACATTCTAAATTGAATTCCCGATTCAATGACTATTTTCTGGACAGGTTTAAACTCACTTGCATCGTCACATTTAAGAGCTTTTATCTTCTCATTAAATTGGTTTTCAACTAGTCTTTTGAATTGAGTGAAAGCATGTATTGTTTCTAATTTTTGTTTTAAAGGAAAAATCTAAGTGAACTTGCTGTAATCGTCAATGAAAAGAACATAGTACTTAAAATTAGAGGGAGATAAAATTGGGGCAAGTCCTCATACATCACTGTCAATCAACTATAAAGGTTCCTTAGCATGAGAGGAAGAGGATTTAAATGGTAACAAGTGAAGTTTTCCAAATTGACAAGCTTCACAAAATGAAAATTGATCACGTGATGATGTCTTGAAATTGCAATTTTTCAACACCTTTTCTAAGACTTTATTGTTGGGGTGTCCAAGCTTTCTATGTCAATTCTCCTTCAGTGACATGTAGACACATGGATCTTTATTGAATTGAGAGTTGCCATTTGAAAGTTGGTATAATCCAACTCTAAGTTTCCCTCTTAGTAGTATTTTTCCTGTCAATTTGTCCTTCAAATAACAGTAGTTTGCATCAAATTCAACAAGAGCGTTATTATCTGTAGTTAGCTTAGACACACTCAACGAATTTTTTGTTATTTCTGGAACATATAGAACATTATACAAGTTGAGGTTATTCAATGTGGTTGTGCCCGAGGCCAATATTTTAAATCTTTCACCATTTCCACTTAAGAGAGAAGAAGTCATACCATTGTTTTTGTTAAGATCTTGAAGTTGCTCATTTTGATGGGTTACATGATTGTTAGCTCCACTATCAAAGTACCATTCATAGCCTTGATTGTGGTAGGGAGAGGCTATGAAAGCACTATGATTTTCTCTCTTGTTATTTTCAACATTATGATTTGAACCTGTGTATGACTTATCAATGTTATGTGTCTGATCTTGTTACATACCTGACATATTGGTTTAGATCTACCTCTTCCTCTACCTCCTCTAAAGTTAGAGCCCTTCCTATTACCTTGTGTCCCTAATTTGTTGCTTCTGAAATCAGTTTTGGTTGCAAGGTTTGCTGAAGTATTCATTGAAAGATTATTGAAACTGTTCAATTGTTCTATTTTGCTTTCAAAAGCCAATAGTTGGGCTTGTAGGTCAACCCAACTAAGATTGATTTGATTAGATAATTTGACCACTACCAGATTGTAATAAGCATGCAGTCCATTCAACGTTTGAATCATCAAATCTGAGTTGGAGATTAGTGATCTTGCCAACTTTAATTTATCAGCCAAGTTCTTCATTTTGAGAATATATTGATCCATCTTCATTTCTCCTTTGCAAGTGTTGTGAAATTCTGACATGAGGTAGATTGTCCTTGATTTTGTGTGTGCACCTGCTAGGCTTTGGGCTTCATCCCAAAGTTCCTTAGAGGTTTCACAGTGTAGCAACTGTGTTGCAATATCAATAGCCATTGAATTCCTTAGCCACCCTAGGAGAGCTTGATCTTGTGCAATCCACTCTTCGTAGTCAGGATTGGTTTTCTGAGTTTTGTCACTTGTAGTGACAAACGATTATGGGCTTTCTTTTATTCCTAGTATGTAGCCATCAAGTTTGCAACCTCTTATCAATGGAAGAACTAACGACTTCCATAGGAGATAGTTATCTCTGTCCAACCAGACAAAAATAGTGGTGGATTAAGTGGGTTGACTCACCAACTCACATAAAAAAATTATTTTTAAGTATTTAAATATTTAAATAACTTTTTAAGCAACCCATGAGATGACAACCATAGTAAAATCAAGAACCAATGTCTTCATCTCACCACCAATATATGATGAATTGTTTCGAAGAAAGTGTCAATATAGTCTAAGAAAACATGGTCAATATTACACATTTTCCGTCATGTTATTCAATAAAATAAAAAAAAACTACACATTTTTGTCATATTAATTTAGAAAAAATTGTTTATAAGACAGTTGCTCGAGTAATTTACTATAAAGATTATACTTAAAGATTAAAGTATCAATGTATATAAATTTACAATCAAATTAATTAAACATTCAAACTATTCAAATATTATTGAGCAACATTCTAACATTTAAAAATATGAAATTGTGAACCTATATAATTAGAAGTAGTAAATAATTATCAAAAAAATTTAAAAATTATAAAAAAATGTCTTCATCATGCTCACCACTAATATATGATGAATTGTTTCCAAGAAAGTGTCCATAGTCTAAGAAAACATGGCTAATATTACACATTTTCTGTTATGCTATTGAACAAAATATAAATAAAAAAACCACACATTTTTTGTCATGCTAATTTAGAAAAAAAATTGTTTATAAGACAGTTGCTTGCGTAATTTTCTACAAAAGATTATAGTTAAAGATTAAACTATTGATAAGTGCCAAAATTCAGTAAAGATTCAAAACAAACTCTAGCACTTATGCTTTAAATTTGTGTTCATTTCATATTGATTCTCCCTAAACCTAAGTTTCAATCACATGCTTCCAAGTTTTGATTTAAAGAAATCATTTGATCCTATTTTATGTGTTTTTCAGGAAAGATTAAAGAGAACTCAAGAAGAGTGAAGGAGAAAGCAAGAAACAGAGAAAATAGGGAAGGAATGCTGTTAACGTCGCTCAAACCAAAGCATTCTCGCCTAAGCTAAAGGCACTGCCGCCATTCTCGCTTAAGCGACTCAGACTCTCGCTTAAGCGAGAGTTCGTGCAGTGGAGACCCTCTATTGCCGCCATTCTCACCCAGGCGAGCTTAGATGCTGCCAATCTCGCCTAAGCGAGATCCTTTCTTCAGCTCGAAGTACTCTTGCTCGCCTAAGTGAGACATTGGTTTCAGCACGTCTCGCCCAAGCGAGAAGCTTTCTTTAGCATGAAGAATGTTGTCTCGCTCAAGCGAGACTCACGTAGCTTGAGCGAGACCTTCGTGGGTATATATTCTCCGTGCATCAGAAAGTGAGTTATAGCTGGAGATTTTGGGAGAAGAACTGATCCTTGTTGTAGAGCGGTGACCACGAGCAAACACAGATCATATTTTTTCTACTTCTTCTTTAGTTCTTAGGATTTTGATAGCTACCATGAGTGGCTAATCTCTTTCCTTGGGATTGAATGTAATCTACTTGAACTTGGATGTAATCTGGTGATATTTATATATAGCATTTCTGTTTTACTCAGTATTGGTATTATTGTTCCGCTCTTAAAGCTTACTTCTATCTGATCAACAAATGTTTTGATTTTGATTTTTAGATCTGACTGGAAAGTATTTCTGAAAATCTGATTTGAACAATGATACTTGATATACTGTGATGCTAGGAATAGATCTCAATATATCAATTGCTGTTAACACTCGACCATAATGCTGGATAGTTTGTTGAATATGTGAGGAATCAATATTCAGGGAACTAATCTTATGAATTTTATACGCGAGGGATCGATATAAATGATTTTTGAGTGTGCATCAATATTAGTATTTTCAGATGTTATATATTATATTCATCCAGATTACAGACAAGGGAGATAGATGAAATTCAATCCCAGTTTCTTTTACTGTATTTTTCTAAACTTTTCCGCTTTCATTGTATTAATTTTATGCAATAGTTAATGTCAAATCAAATTAAAATCTTTGTATATATATGCTGATCGAGATAATTAATTATTTTAACTGAATCTGTTCCTCATGGGTTCAACACTCTTACTTCAAATCATTATACTACAGTTGACTTTTGGTACACTTGCCAAGAGACCAACAACTATCAACGTATATAACTTGACAATCAAATTAATTAAATATTCAAAACATTCAAATATTATTGAGCAACATTCTAGCATTTAAAAATATAAAATTGTGAACCTATATAATTAGAAATAGTAAATAATTATTAAAAAAAATTAAAAATTATAAAAAAATATTTGTGGGTTAAGTGGGTCGATCCACCTTCAACTCAGCTCGAACCCGTTTAACCCGTGGGTTATGTGAGTCAGGTTGAGTTCAACCCACTGTTGACAAAACTGAATTTTTCTCAACCTAACCCGGCTTGAAACCATGGTGAGCCAGGTTGGCTCACGGGTTAAAACACATTTTGACATCTTTATTTGAGGGAGAGTGAGAAGATCAATTTAAGGGGATAGAGAAAGGAAAGTGAGATTGTTTGTTTTAAGGGATGGAGGGGTGAGAGTGAAAAGATTTGAAGGTAAAGTTTATGAAAGTTTGTGAATGATTTGATGGATGTGATAGATAAAGAATAATATTTTAATAGATAAAATTGTTAAATTACAAATTTAAAATTAGTATAAACTAAAATATAACAATTATTATTAGTTTTATTATTATTATTATTATTAGTTTTATTATTAATATTATTATTATTAGTTAAATTACAATTTTACCTAAGGTTAAAATTAGTATTAAATAAAATATAATTATTATTATTTTTATTAATATTAATAATAATAATAATAATATTATTAGTTTTAATATATATTAGTAATGTTATTATTATTATAATTAATATATCTTTTATTATTGGAAAAAAATTATATATTACTCTTCAATAATTTACATGATATAATTGTTGTTTCAAATTAATTAAAAAGAAGTAAATATATTATTATATGTTATATATAACAAGAAGAAAAAAGAAATATATATTTAGCTTTTTAATAATTTAGAATATAACGGGTATTTTAAATATATATTTTTTTTATTAAAAAATTTACTATTAACATTAAATCACTTTGTAATCATATGTAAAAACATCAAAGATCATGTTCTCCTTCAAATCCATATTCCCAAATTAGTTCAGATCCTTTGAAGCAAACACTAAAGTCACTCTCAAATCCATCCTTGCTTATCCATATACTCACTCTCCCTCAAATGCATCATTGGAAGCAAACACACCCGTAGGGATTTGCGGGAGGGAGAAAGAGCTAATTTGTTGGATGAGCTCAACATGCCATCTCGTTGATGGGAAGAGATTTGGGGGCAAGAAAGAGCTTTTTATAATATTATCCCCATTGAACCTGTTTTGTGGGTGATGAGTGAAAGCAAACCATGAGATCAAAGGGAATCGATCCTGATAAGTGTAAAACTGATCCATACACATATGTTTTGATATATTGATTCAAGAAAACAAGGAATCGATTCCATACTAAAATGTAAAGTAAATATAATTTTTTATTTAATTTTTACAAAATTAAAGTTCTCTTATTATTATTTCTTTGAATAGCAAAAAGAAAAAAAATATTATTATTATTAAATAATAATTTTTATTATATTATTAATAATAAATAATAATAATGAAATTAATAATAATTATTATTATATTAATAATAATAATAATAATAAATACTAATACTAATAGTAATAATATATTAATTTTAATTATAAAGGCAAAATTGTAATCTTACATTTTAATATATTAAACGTTATTTTTTATCTATTACATCATTCAAATCACTCACACACTTTTATGAACTTTACCTCTAAATCCACTCTCAAATACCTTCGAAAAAACAACACACATTTCACCCTCTAATTCACTCAAATTTATCCCCTCACTCTCTCTTAAATTAATCTTCACAAGTGAACACATCCTATATGCATAACTATCTTCCATTAGGTTTTTTTTTCACATGTGTTTAATGCTTTGACATATTTTAAGATTCTTTTATATCCATTTATTTCAACCAATATGAGACCATTCATATATCTTTTTCTTAAGGAAAATGATATTATGACTCTCATTTGTTGACAACAATTTTACTCCCTAACTTGGTAGTTGATATGGACTTTTAATTTTATTTGATTTTTTTGTTGCAAACGACAATGTGGCAACTGATGGTGTGAAGTGAAGAGGGAGAAAAGCAGTTTCTTAGTTTTTTTGAATACTTTGGTCTTTCTCTCTCGCGTAGACCTTTGGCTTCTCATGTTTTGGAAAACATTATGCAATGTTTGGTTTTCTTCGAAACTTTTCTCCTTTCTTTGTAAGACCTGGAATAAATAAATAAATAAATAAATATTTATTTAATAAATGCGAGAGTGGGAATCCCAAAGTTAATTAATGTGGAGAGAGAAGACAATGAATGGTTCTAGCTTAAGTGGTTGAGGGTACTTGACTATTACGAAAGGACTTGGGTTTGAATCTTGTGTATGCCATTAGTGTGTAAATTTAATTATTCTATTATTTTAATAATATGCGGGACCATGGGGTGTGATAATATAACCCTAGATGCATATGAATTATCATGAAACTTGGTTTTGTTGGTTGGTGGTGGATTGGCTTGGTAATTGGGTGGTGGTGGGTTTGAACCTTGGTTGATGCTAAATAGGATCCTTTTGCCAAATTCCATTTTGGCATGAATGACTGTGATTAGTGAGTGAGAAGGAATGCTGAATTGAGGAAAAGCTAAGGAAGTCATTGGTGATCAAAGAAGGAAGTCTAAAATCATCAAGCTTGACCAAGGAGTATCAGGTTAGGGGAACTCCTTTACACGTGTATTCATTTCATGATGTTTTTCATAGCATGTGCGTTGAAGACAATTTATGGGTTTTGAATTGAACCGCCTAGTAGCTTCATCCGTGATATAATGTGAGTTCTTATAAAATCCCTACGTACAGTTGTATGGGTGATAATGAATAATTGATAATAATTGCCATTATTGATGTTTTCATGTTGATTGAATGGACGTGTATAACATGAAGGGTTCATGTTGGGTTTAGGGCAAATTGGTAATATGATTTTGGGAGCTTAATCATGATGAAATTGGAAATTGTATGATTTTTGTAAGACCCAAGAAAATTAAATAATTTAATAAATAATTATTTAATATAATGCGGGTAATAGAGTATTTATGGAATTTAATACAGGAAGTTATGAAAAGGAATAATATTAGCTCAAGTGGTAGAGAGTACTTGGTTACGATGAGAAGACTTAGGTTCAAGTCCTATGCATGTCATCAGAGTGTTAATTTAATTTTTTTATTATTTTAATAATATGCTTGACCATAGGGTATATGTTTTCATGGTGCTTTACATGTATAATAACTTTTTTTTCCACTAGTTTATGGGTTTTTCCAAAAACCACATGGTGGCATTGGAGGCCCACCAAGTGACACGAGCAACATTGACAGTTCTGCAATTATGGTTGATTTCTGTGACATGTTTTGGTGTTTTGAGGAGTTACATAATCTCGTACATGTGCTTTATAAATTGCATGAGTAGATCACGTATTTGGATGCTTGAGATGTATAGAATAAGTATCTTTTCATGAAAAACACTATTTTTCGTATTTTTGGGTAGTAGGAACCACCAGACGCCAGGTTCCTGACTTATGGACGCTAGGCACCACCAATTTTCTAGTCTGTGCAGTTTTCATAAAACTACATTTCTCGATTCGTTAACCGTCGAATTCATGTGAAATTTTGACAAGTGATCCATAACATGTTGTTCTTTACTTTGACGGTGGAGATTTGAATTGGAGGTTTGTAGGTAGAGATATATGTTAGACATGATTATTGGTTTTGGACTCTATAAAATGCATGAAAAATGATTGTATAAAGATGTTAAACTTGGTTGAGTAATGATTGTGGTATGCAGGGTTAAATTCTGTTTTGACAGTTTTTGGATGAGCATGTATATTCCTTTGTAGAATTCAAGTGTTGGTGGGTTCCATTTGTGATTGGATGCATGTTGATACTTGAATAATGCATAAGATTTGTGATGATGCAAATTGGAGTTTGTTAAGTATACAAATGTCTATTTTGATTTCTTAATGCACGAGAATTGGATGTTTGTATGCTAGGAGCTGTCTTATACTGCCTAAAACTAGTAGTGTCGCATTATTGGTGTAGCGCTTGGTGGTGCAGAGCGAATCACCAAGCGATAGTAGGAAATAAAGAAGCCTGTGTGTCGTGGCGCCCGACAATGTTGTGGAACTGCCATTTCGCCTGGCGACGATTAAGTTTCGCTAAGCGATAGTGCAAGTGGCAGGGTGTGTTTATGATGCACTTGCATGGCTTGTTGTGTTGGTTTTACTCTGAGATATGCTTGTCCGTATCTCGAGCGGGTAGGTTCGTGATTGGTGTTGGAAGGCATGATTAATATGAGCGGGGAGGTTCATATTAAGAATACTCTCGTGTGAGGATACGAGCAGGGAGGTTTGTATGTTATGTGCTCACACTTGAGAGTTGTTGCGAGCGGGGAGGTTCGTAGCTAGATGGATTACACGTGTTCGACTACGGGCGGGGAGGTTTGTATAGTTGGACTACGAGCGGGGAGGTTCGTAGAGTTGGACCACAAACGATCATGTTCGTGGAAGCATTGGAATCCCTAAGACCAACTTGAGTGTGTATCTTGTATAGGGTCTTAGGGTTTAATTTTTTGTAAATAAGTAACTAGCTATGCTTGAGGCATTCTGAAGGTGCAATTATTGGTTATAATTGTGGAAGGTTATTGTGGTGGAATTCATATGTGAATGGTGTATTATCGAACCATTTCAAGACTTGGCATGAGTTACTTGGATTAATATTATGTGTGTGAGTTGAGTGAAATGGTATGTTGGTTGAAATTATAACTGTAAAAGTAGAGGTAATCCATACAGAATTAAATTTAAAACATGTATAAGTATTTGAATTGTTGGGGGTGCTAAAATTTATTTGCGGGTGCTAAACCAGTAGCTGCTACGCTTTTGGTATAACGCTTGGCAACATGAGGAGGTCGCTAGGCGATAGGAGTATTAAAGAAGTCACTGGATTGCGTGGCGTCTGGTGGTGAGGTGTAAACCGTCAGGCGATAGCCTTAAAATAGTAGGGTTGGAATTTGACTAGCGCTTGGTAGAGCGAGGTGTCCGCCAGGCGGTTTGTGTTGTGATTTTGCCTGGCGGTGCTTAGACAGCACCAAGCAATAGCACAAAGAGCGATGTGCTTTGCTGGCTTGTGTTTTGCGTGTTTGTGATGTTGAGGTTGGACCATGAGCGAGCAGGTTCGTGGAAGCATGTATATCCTAGGTTCACGGTCAAATATTTGTATGGTATGCTTGGAATAGTGGTTTCATGTGCAAAAAGAGATTTAGAGTTTTACATGACTTGTAACTTGTTTATTTGGATGTGCATGGTCTACAAGGCTTTGGTTGATACCTTAAGGATGGACTTTGCTAGAGCATTCCTTGAGTTGTGGTTCAGAATTATATCCCTTGAGTTGTGGCTCGGGATGAAGGGTAAACATGTGGCATTCCTTGAGTGGTGACTTAGAATGATATCCCTTGAGTTGTCGCTCGGGATGGAGGATGAACACTGGACATTCCTTGAGTTGTGGCTCGTACAGAGGGTCTCCACTCGATTTAGTAATCACAAGTTGTGGCCGATGATGTGCTAATCTTGTGTCGAGAGTACGAACTGTGGTTCGTATTGGGAACTCCACCCGACATTTTGTATTTATTTTTCTTATTTTATTTATTTAAATTAGTAATATCCGACCGGGATGTTACACTCTTTGTGAAGTGTGAAAGAGCTTTATGAAGGCAGTGAATTTCTTCCATTAGGGTAAGTTGTTTTCCCCTCCCCAAACGTTTTGTTTTTTTTTTTTGCTCAATGTGGTGCATATTTCTTCCATTTGTGTTGGTATAATAGACATGATATTTTTTATTGCTTAGTCTCTGTGTCGTCGCCCTATCGTTGTTTTTGTGTTGGCGATATTGAACAGACCTGGTGATGGGTTTTCAGTTGGGCTCCATGACCGTTGTGGCGAAAGTTTTTTCTTTTTTTTTTTTGCGTGGTGGTCATTCTTCACGGGCTTTGGTGGCAGTCTTCTTCAAGTGTGGATTTTGAAGAAGCACGATGGTTGTGCGCACTACCAGGTTTGGAGCATTGGTTTACTATTTATTAGTTTTACTTGGCCTTCGCTTTGTTTTGTTGTTTGAAAAACATAAAGTTTAAATTTTTGGAAGTTTATATGTTGGTTGTTGATGGTATGGTTTGAGTATTTTGGCTGGTTGTGATTCTCTTTGTGTCCCATTTGTTTCTGAGTATGATGGAATTGGTCAGGAGTTTTAAAATTTGATTTTTGTGTCTCAGTATATTGTAGATAGTCTGTGATATTTGCTGCACTTTGAATTTTGGCTGAGCATGATGAACTTCAAATTGTTGTTTGATCCTTGATTAAATTGAATGTTATGTGTTTTTTCCTTCCATCATGGTTATTTATTGTGATTGATTGGATGAAGGAAGCCCTTTGAAAGCAATTTGTGCAAAAGTTTTGGCTGGCATAAATTTTTACTTTAGTTTTGGTAACATGAGTTTTCTTAATTTAAATGATGAGTTTTGTTTAATTAAGTGATGAGTTGTGTTGTTTATTTTGCATAATGTAGTGATTAAATGAGATGCATTTATAGAACTTGTAGTGTTGTTTAATCCTTAATGGACATTTATTATCAAAGAGGAAATCATTGGAAAGAATCCCCTTCCTGGCTTGTGTTGTCAGAATGCAAACCAAACTGGCTTAAGGCTATCATCATCTTTATTAAGGTTAGCTTTCATTTAATCATTCTGCTGCAATGCAATATTTACATGTGACTCATGTGGAACATGACTTTGTTAGGACCCATCTGATATAGCCAAGGGTAGTGTCCACAATAAAGTGCTCTCAGATCCTAATTTTGGTTCACATATGGTTGTTGTATCTGTCATGTTATTGAAAGAAGTACAAAATTTAATATACATATATATATATATATATATATATATATATTGTTTATCATCTTCGCATACTATTTCTCCTAAAAGTGGATACATTTTGATTAACTATGTTGCCATCTTCAAACCCAATCCATCGATTGCCTACCTCAACATCACATTTAGGAACATTGTTAAGGCAAATAAATAAACTACAAACAAATATGTCTTTTATTCATTTCAGTGATTGGGTTAATTTAACATTCCTATTACTTTCTTTCATGACTAGGTTTTCAATTTTGACATAACTCCTCCAACTAAAGAACAAGTTAAGGCTTTTATGCCTGTAGTACGACTTAACCATCTTGTGAAACCCAATGTGGAAGCCAATGTGGACACCAATGTGCACCCAAATCGAAACGCAAATGAAAGCACAAATATGGAACCCAACGAGTTATCCAATGTGGACCCCAATGTGCACCTAAGTGTGGTAGTCAATGTGGAGGATATACAGATGGTTCCATGTTTTGATAACTATTTATGTAACTGGATAATTTATCATTTATGTAACTGATAACTGCTTAATGTCTTTAATGTCTATACTACTTTTCTTTAACTTTAGGGTTTAATTTGGTCATTTATACTTCCAATTTTATCACTATATGTGTTTGTAAGGATGTACTACATGTATGGGATTGAAGTTATTTTGTGCACTTTATTGATCATTGTACCCAAATGTTTACATGTAACCCACTATTAGTCAAATGACACACGTGCATTAGGTAAATCCATAAGTCACACATGACAGACATTTGAACTGTCAAAATATTAAATGCTAACCAATATACTACTAAGTGTCGACCTATATTAAACATTTTTCATAATCTGTGGTGTGTGAAAAGGGTTTGTACATATAACCCACTTTTAATGAATCAAACACCTTAATAAGGTATATGCAACATATTTAACGTCATGAAATTTGTTGTGGGATAATTTGTCCACATGTCCCCACTTAATAGACATGGCAAGTATGGAAAAATTAAATGTTAACCAATATAGTATTAAGTGTTGACCTGAGATGAACGTTTTGCACACCTTCACAGTTCGTGGTGTGTGAAAAGGGTTTGTACATATAATCCACTTTTATTGAATCAAACCACCTTAATAAGGACATCTTCTTGATGTTGAACAACTTGCATTAAGTCACGTTTTCTCCCATCCTTAGTTCAACATCCATATTCCTTGAAACCTTCCTTGACAAAAGATTGAGTCAGCTCTTCTACAGAGGCAATAATATCTTGAACAACTTGCAAGATTTTCATAACAACAATCAATAATTACAAATCACATCATTAAAATAACTAAATATCTTACAAAAAAATAATAATCTCAAAATACAAAATCTACAATGTTCTTTTTCAAACTCTTGTTAATTCCACAGTTCCCCTACTTTCACTTCCAACCAATGCAAGATTTTGGGGAATTTGGTGGTCGGACATCGTTCCTTTGAGTTCTAAATGAGAAAATGGTCAAAAGACCATAACTGAAAGAATTGTAAGGAAAATCAATTAAAAATCATGACCACATATTTTAAAGTCATCAAATGAAAAACCAAATGAATTAAACATACATGGAAGTGTTTGCTATTTGGTTTGTCCCTTAAGAACATTTTAGTTGCATATATAGTCCCAACCAAATACTCATACACCACACCACCCCAATTATATTTCTGAATACTACCAAGGTCATCATCATTATTGAATAAAATAGAAAAAACTCTTCCATTACCATTGGGCAACAAAAACTTAGAAATTGCTAACAAAAGATAAAACTTACAAAAATTATCCAAAGAAAGTTCTTTAATATGTTTTAATAGGTAATCATAAACCATTTCAATATCAACAACTCTATCAAGACCAAAAAGCTTTTAACAATCACTACCTACCCCTTCCCGATTTAAATCAATCTTCTCACAAACCACCCTCAAACCCAGTCCAAGACATACATCTAATAAGGTAAATCCCACAACTTCTAGACTCATGTCAAACCCTCCCAGCCTTTCATCCCACCTACTAATTAACGAACTTAAAAGATTCTTAGATATCATGACAGACTCTTTGAACAATCATACAAAAATAATGAGTTAGGTCAACACTTTATTCAACTCAGGTCCACAAATATGTCATTCATATAAAGAAAATCTAAGTTAAATGTCCTTCTTTGCTTGCAATCATCACATAATCCTCTATTAAAACTTCATGAGCCAACAAATGATAAGACAAATAAAGTTAACTGATAACATCCATGCTTGTCACAGGAATCCAAAACACTATTAGCTACTCACAATTTCTTTGGTACAAATCAGTATTAGTCAACAATGAATCATCACACTACAAATCAAAGTTATAGGTAACCTAAGTCACTATAAATATTCAATAAAACCTAACTAACGAATTAAGTGAGCTCTTTACAAGTTAGCCTAACTGAGCAAATATACAAATTCACCCTTTTACAAATTCAGTACATGGAATTGTAAACACCTTCAATCTATAAACATAGATGGTATACCCTAAGTCACCAGTTATAAATAGTCATGTCTCTGAATGAGAACGAGGTATACCTTTGCTGAGAGACACCATTAAGTATACGAAACTCCATGAAGTAATACACACCAACAAATCAACCAAGCGAATTTCAGACTCAATGGCATAATCTCACACACACATCGATACAAGGCCCGACAAAAACAAAAAAAATAGAAACAAATTTAACGCCAACTTCAAATCTCAATGGCATAATTTAAAGGCGAACAAGAACAAAAAAAAAACATACTTCTTTAACCATAACATCCACAACAATGATTTGAAACTAAAAACCCACAAAGTTTTTGCCTTTTACAGAAACTAAAAAATCAAACCTGCCACCACGAATAACCACCGAGACTCAATTGAACTAACGAAAGAGAGCCACAACCCTAAGGTCATTCTAATGACAATAAAAATCCTTCAACGAAAAAGGCTTTCGTTAGAGTTCAAGAACAACGACTAAACTTGGAAAAGGAGGTTGAAGAATGTCGCAATTGAAATCGCGAGGGGACAACGAACCAAAAATAAAATATATACATGTAAAAAAAGAGCTTTGGAGTGTCATTGATAAAGGATTGATCCCTACCAAGGATGATGGCCCATGACATATGCTTAGAAGAAAGGGAGTTCCTTGATTCCTTCCTTTGCTTTTATTTTCTTTAGTTTAAAATTCCATTAAGTTGGCTTGGTTGACTATTTTTAAGTTGACTTGTTGACCTTGACTTTGGTTTGACTTGTTGACTCAAAGAATTAGTTTAACCTAAAGCCAACATGCAAATTCAAAAATAACTTGTTTTGTAGGATCATTAAGAGGTGGGACAAGGAAGACAAGTGGCACATTTATATGGCTTTTAGAGAGCACATGTGGAGGAAAGAGAAGGAGCAAAGCTTTCTAGAAACATCTAGAAAGGATGACCACATGCCTTGGCCACCAAGAAGTCTAGACACATCTAGAAGGAGCATCCACCTTGCCTTGGCCAAGAAGGCTTCTAGAATGTGTCCATGTACTCCTTTGTTGACCTACTTTCTAGACTCTTGGTTTCTATATTTGCATTGTAATCCTTTTTAACTTATTTGTTTTTGCTAAGAGGCCCCTAGACACTTCTATTTAACGGGACCTCTAACACTTGTACAAGGGTTGAACATTTAGGAGAATTTATACACTTTATGTTTCAACCTTTTTGTGAGAGCATTCCTCCTTAGGGAATAGAGTTCTTTCAAGCCTTATCTTGCCTTGGAAAGTGGCGACATACACCACTCATCTTCAAGGTTGCCATGGCTTCTTCTAGCCTAGCCTTGTAGTGGCGTGAATCCTCTATTCCTCCCCTTTCCCTTGCTTTTCATTTTATGTTTCTTTACTCTTCTTGGTTTATATTGTTTCTATTATATGTTTTTCCTTTTGGTTTCTTACTCTCTATCAATCCATCCTCATCCTCTCTAGAACCTTGGAAAGGAACCTTCACATCTAGATAGCTTGCTATCTTAATGTCTAGTGGGTATTTCCTTGGTTTTCTTAATCAATCATCACCATATTCATTAATCTTTTAAAAGGAACAAGATAATCATACATCATTTGGTATTTAGAGCTTTGATTGTCCTTGAATATGGTGTTTTCATGTTCTAACCTTGTGTTTTATAGCTATCTTTGAATAGTCTAAATAAAAACAGTGTTGGTAGCAACGTGTGCGTTTTTGAAAAAAATACTGCATCTAGCTCAGTGGTTGAAAAGTAACGTTCTTTATATCAAAAGAAAGGTTTGTGAGTCTTGTTTCCAAAAAAAAAAAAGAATGAACGCATTTGGAGTTCTGTGGAGAGAGTTACGATCAAATGAGTGAGCAAAGGTCAGAGCTGTCGAGAATATGAAAAACAACATTTTCAGGTTATGTTATGACAATTTTGGCTTCGGTTTTGTGACTCTTTTTGCTCCTAAATGTGGTTGGATAACATGTCTTTGGATGCTTAGTCATTGAACTTCAAATCCATGAGTTTAAATGCATCATAGCTACATGTTTATGTCTTTATGTATGTCATGTTGAGTCTTTAAATGTGCCTAACTTTTGCTTGAGTCATATGTCATATGTTAGCTTGAAGTTTTCTTGTTCTTGTTATTCCAAGTATTTGAATATTGCATTCACCTTATGTCTTGTTTGATGTATGCTCCTTGAACTTGATTTTGGCCTAAAAATTTGGAAATTAAGTGTCCAAGCCACCCAAAACACCTTTCTCATCATTTTGTGAAACTAGTTTTTGAAAGAAGAAAAATTTTGGTACACTTTTACGATCTTATCGAGAGCAATATGGCTCTTTGATGAACCAAAATTGTGTTTCCACTAAGTGTCATGCTACTAGTTTTCATATTTAGGTGTTGGGTGATATTGGCTAATTAGTTCCATGCTTAAAACTTGGTTATGGTGTATGCATGATTTGAGACTTGGTGATGCATAGTTCAAGTATTTTTCCAATAGAGTCTTTTCATGTGCTTTTCTTGGCTTTAAGTACTTTTATTGCTTGTCTTTAGGTTCTTTGTTTTGTCTTAGTAGTTTTCTTCCTTTGCTTTCCTTTGAGTGTAGTGGCCAAGCCACTTGAACTTGTCTTGAAAATGTTTCCAAAAACTTTGAAAGCATTTCACTCCTTTTTGGTGGATTTGAGTGTAGTCTTGCCTTGTTGCTTTGGGGGAGAGTGATCTAAACACTTGGGCGAATTTCTTTGGACCATACTTGATCTTGGGTTTGGTTACCAATTGTCACTAACACCTCATTTTCTCGGATTTTGAGTTTTGTTGTAGGAAAGTGAGATGGTGACTCCCATGGCCAATCAAGGTGCATTGGTAGACATTGGTAAAATCTTACAAGAAATGGAGCTTAAGAGACAAGAAGATAGAGAACAACAAGAAAGAACCGTTCAAGTTTACATGGAACAAATGCAACAACAAATTCAACAAATTCAACAACAATTGCAACCATTCCAAAGAGAGGCTAGGAAAAGAGAGCATTATAGGTGTCAACCATCACAAAAGAAGGAAACTCCAAAGATTCCCAAGTTCTATGGTGGATGTGATCCCAAAATCTACCTTGATTGGGAAGCTCAAGTGGAGCAAATTTTTAATGAAAATCATGTAAAGGATCAAGCACAAGTTGATCTAGTAGTGTTAGGATTTTTGGAGTATGCCAAAATTTGGTGGCATAAAGTTTGTAAAAATTATGACCAAGGGCCACCCGCGACTTCTTGGATGGACATTAAAACTTTTATGCGCGCTAGATTTGTTCCTCCCTCCTATAGGAAGGAACTTCTTTTGAAATTCCAAAGGCTTCACCAAGGTCCTATGTGTGTGAGTGAGTACTTTAAAGAATTAGAGTCTCAAATGTTTAGGGTTGGAATAAAAGAAACTAATAAAGAAAAAATGAAAAGGTTTGTGAATGGTCTTAGGAGAGACATACAAGACCAAGTAGAGTTGTATGAGTACTCTACTCTTCAAAATATTTTCACACTTGCCCTTAGGATTGAAACTCATTTGAAAAGAAAAAATAGGGCAAGGAAGAGTTACTCACTCAACCACTACTATAGTCACTCATGGAAGGGAAAAGCTAAAGAGAACCATGATAAATCTCCTTCTATGTCTCACCAAGCACCATCAAGTAAAAATAAGTCACCAAATGATCACATTCACCATTCCACTTCTCAAAGATCAAGTTCCATTAAATGTTTTAAATGTTTGGGATATAAACACATTGCTTTGAATTGCCCAATCAAGAGGACAATGTTCTTAAAGAAGAGTGATGATGAGAGTGAATATTTTTCTTCCCCTTCTCCCCAAAGTACTTCTTCCCACACTTCTTGTTCTTCAATTGAAAGGACTAAACCCCTTGAAAGTGGATTGTTAATGGTAAGGCGCCAACTAGGGCAAGTTCCCAAAGAACTTAATCCTTCTCAAAGACAAAACCTTTTTCATGGAGGGTGCCTTATCAATGACAAGAAATGTCCCTTCATCATAGATAGTGGAAATTGTGTAAATATGGCTAGCCCAAGGGTGGTGGACAAGTTTGGCTTGAAAACCATTCCTCATGCCAAAGCCTACAAGCTATCATGGCTTAAGGAAGAAGAAATAAAAGTAACTAAACAAGTCCTCATTAACTTTTCAATTGGCAATTTTAGGGATGTGGTATTATGTGACATTGTGCCTATGGAAGCCAACCATATTTTGCTAGGTAGACCATGGCAATTTGATAGAAAAGTTGTTTATGATGGTCATGCAAACACCTATGTTTTCTTCTCCCTAGGAAAGAAGTTCATAATCCTACCTCTCCCACCTCCATAAGAAAATGAGGACAAAAATAAAATAAAAGATGAAAAAGAAAAACAAAAGGGGCAAGCTTTCACCAAGGAATTACTTGCCGACAAAGAGTTTTTCAAAGCAAGAGGTGCAACACCACTCTTCTTTCTCTTCCCAAACAAAGAGAGATGAACAAAAACACAAGCAAGAAAGGGAGATTGGCATTAAAAAGAAAGAGGGCATCTCTAAGACTAGAGATGGAATCATTAAAGATGAAGAAAGTTCTCATCAACTCAAGTCAAGCTCCATCAATAAAGACTTCAAGAATTTGAGGTCAAATTCTCTCCAACAAGGGGAGAATGATAAAGGATTGCTCCCTACCAAGGATGATGGCCCATGGCACATGCTTAGAAGAAAGGGAGTTCCTTGATTCCGTCCTTTGCTTTTATTTTCTTTAGTTTAAAATTCCATTAAGTTGGCTTGGTTGACTATTTTTAATGTGACTTGTTGACCTTGACTTTGGGTTGACTTGTTGACTCAAAGAATTAGCTTAACCTAAAGCCAACATGCTAATTCAAAAATAACTTGTTTTGTAGGATCATTAAGAGGTGGGACAAGGAAAGATAAGTGGCACATTTAGATGGCCTTTGGAGAGCATGTGTGGAGGAAAGAGAAGGAGCAAAGCTTTCTAGAAACATCTAGAAAGGATGACCACATGCCTTGTGATGGATGTCCTTGGTGGAGGAGAGGAAGGAAATCCATGGAAAATGATTAGGAGGAGATGGAGTGCAGTGGAATTTGGAGAAAGAGATAAAACTAGCTCTCGAAAATGGAGAATTTGGTGAAGATGACGAGTAGAAGTGGAGCTATGGTATGGAAGGTGGCTAGAGGAGATGAAGGAGAAGGTTAGTCATGTATGCTCTCAAATTAATAGGAGTGTGGAGTGATCTCAAACACTAGCATCTATTAGCAATTCAAGAGTAACCATTACAATAGTTGAGTGGCTCTATTTATAGGCACATGGCCGACCAAATGAAGAGAAAATGCAACAAAGATGAAATGCAAATGTAGATTGGAGAAGAAACTTGATTGGAGACTATGTGATGTAGTAGATGAGTGTTGATGATGCCAAGTGGCATATCACACTCTCCTTGCCCAAGTCACACACATACCATGCTTCCATCACATTCTCCTTGCTTAGTTCATGCTTTGCTTGCATCCAAATGGAGAGTCACTCAAGCAATTCTCGGCCAAAGGTAGCAAATTCGGCTCGGCCCAATTGATCCAAAAAGTGTTCTAGCTTTTATTAAAAGCAAAGCCTAAACAATGGCCCAATTTAAATCTAGACTACTTCCTTCATGCATCATCTCATATTGTAGAGATTTCTTTAGCCCATGTGAATAATGTAAAAAGCCCATGATTGACTTGATCATCTTGTGAGAGGCCCATGTGAATATTTCTCATCATGCTTCTAGTGATTGAGCCTTGATGTAGGCTTGGGCTTGTTGGGATCACATCACCTTGGCCACCAAGAAGTCTAGAAACATCTAGAAGGAGCATCCACCTTGCCTTGGCCAAGAAGGCTTCTAGAATGTGTCCATGTGCTCCTTTGTTGACCTACTTTCTAGACACTAGGTTTTTATATTTGCATTGTAATCCTTTTTAGCTTATTTGTTTTTGCTAAGAGGCTCCTAGACACTTTTATTTAAGGGGACCTCTAACACTTGTACAAGGGTTGAACATTTTGGAGAATATATACACTTTGTGTGTCAACCTTTTTGTGAGAGCATTCCTCCTTAGGGAGTGGAGTTCTTTCAAGCCTTATCTTGCCTTGGCAAGTGGCGGCATACACCACTCATCTTCAAGGTTGCCATGCTTTCTTCTAGCCTAGCCTTGTAGTGGCGTGAATCCTCCATTCCTCCCCTTTCCCTTGCTATTCATTTTGTGTTTCTTTACTCTTCTTGGTTTATATTGTTTCTATTATATGTTTTTCCTTTTGGTTTCTTACTCTCTATCAATCCATCCTATTCCTCTCTAAAACCTTGGAAATGAACCTTCACATCTAGATAGCTTGCTATCTTAATGTCCAGTGGGGATTTCCTTGGTTTTCTTAATCAATCATCACCATATTCATTAATCTTCTAAAAGGAACAAGATAATCCTACATCAGCCACCATACTTATTATGGGAAACTACGGAAAACCATAAAGATAAGAACAAGGTCTACGAAAATAGATTTTGGGTTCGGGTGTCGGTTACACCTAGGAAAGGTGTTAGCACCTAATTACACCTAGGAAAGGTGTTAGCACCCAATAACACCTATCTTAAAACGGTACCTTTAATTAAATATACAAATGAATGTGGATTTTTTAGATGTTTATTAAAAATAAGAAAAAAATAAAATTCAAAAGAAACAATTTTTTTTGGGCCCGACAAGGATTAATCTTTGCTCCTATGTATCTCCATTCATAATGAAAAATCAGAGTCACGTAGTTATTTTTGAAAAAACTTTTTGGTTTCGACAATCATGATAATTTTTTTATTTTGAAAATTTTTGTCTTTTTAGTAATTTTTAGAAAAGGAAAACGTATGAAGTGCTGAGATGATACAAACGGTTTAGGGTTTATGGTTTAGGATTTACGGTCACACGAGCACTTATACCTTTTAAAAGTTATAAGTGCATCTAATTTATTTATTTATTATCACTAGTGCAGATTTGACTTTTTAACTCGCCTTATAGGCTTCGGTTATAGTGGAACCGAAGCCTATAAGGAGGCGGTGGCATTTTTGTAATTTTGTCGAACTTTTTTGTCTCAGGTATCCTAAGAACCGGTGCAGTAAGTAGTTTTATGCCTCGGTTACAAATGAACCGAAGCTTATTAGGCAACCCAGTAACCAAAATTTCAAAAATGCCACTAGCGTCAGATGTTTTGGCCTCGGTTATTATTGGACCGAGGCAGTAAGTACTTTAGGCCTCGGTTATTAATTGAACCGAGGCTATAAAGCCTGTTATAATTTCCAATTCGTGAACCCTTTCCACTATTCATCATCTCTCACAGTTCTCTCTGCGCGAACCCTTTGCACTCTTTGCTACCACCACTGTCTAGCTCCATCACCGACTAGCTACCGTCGCGCGTCGCCGCCTCCGTCGTGCCATCCATTGTCGTCGATTGCATTGTTGCCTCTCGTTGCCGGTGAGTTCGAAAAATGGGTTTCTTTTTGTGTTTTTTTATTTTGCGTTTTGGTTTGTTTGTGTTGCTTTGGGGTTCACAAATTTAGGGTTCAAAACACACCAGTGCACTGTAACAAAGAGACACCGCAAGAGAGGAAGTGTCATTACCATCGTGAGCTCTCCCGCATTCACACAACGCCATCAGTGGTTGCGCAAACCAGATCGGCGATAGCGAAACCTACAAATAAAAAAACTAGATCTTCATACATTGTCGCGACCCCTGTAGATCCACAAACCACCACTGACAACTGCGGTTGTGCATGAGCCACGAGCCCCACCATGAACTCGCTACCACGACGAGAACGCCTCCACTGCGGACGCTACCACGACCACCGTTGCTTCAAGAGCTCCAAATGTGTCGTCGCGAGCTTTTAATTAATTAAAATTTTTTTGACACAATGGCTTCAATTCACATTAGAACTGAGGCAAAATAGTAACTTTATGGCTTTGGTTCACACCTGAGGCCAAAAGCCATCCCTTTTGGCCTCACCCTAATATGTCTCGGTTCTGGAATCGGGGCAGAATATCAAAAACAACCGGGGCCAAAAGCCCTTCCTTTACCAATGTATTATTCTTAAAAAAAATCGAAATAAGGATAGGATACCAAATAACACGTGTAACTATATATATATATATATATATATATATATATATATATATATATATATATATATATATATATATATATATTCAACTATATATATTCAGACTTTATAAAAAACATTACAAAAAGAAAAATATTAAAAAATAAAGCTTAGGATTAAATTTATTCGCTTAGAGAGTAATTTAAAGAAATCAAACTAAAACCTATTATTCTTAAAAGGTTAAATAAAATTGAAAATAAAATTCTAAAACGGGGCCTACACTACAACACCAATATTTCGATTACGTATAGAAACGTACCACACATTGAATCCCATTGGTTCTTGAAATTAATCAAACATCAATCATGCATTTTTAAACACCCGTGAACAAACTGAACATAAGAAACAATATTCAAAGTCATGACATATGAAGAAAAATGGGACCAACCAAATGCATTAACTTTAAAACCAAAGGTCCCGCACCATGTATGCTATAAAAATGCACAAAAGCTGCACCATCTCCGGTGCCTTACAGTAAAGGCCACAAACTAAAACAACAATCTTTTCTTTAGAGAAGCGCATCAAATATCATCACGGTAAATTCAAAAACCCAATGTGATACAACTCGAATGCGGAACAAAACAAACTCAACATCACATTTCATTGATTTGGCCATTTTATATTGTTACATGTTTATACCAAAGCACAAGAATCCATATAAAATCAATCAATCTATGAGACTACATAATTTCACCGACAAATATAATATTAACAAATGAACCCCCCAAACAAAGCTTCTTAAGGAAAAAAAGCAATCACCAAACATGAACATGTCATTCAGTGACAAACCCCGAAACGTCTCGACCCCAAACTCCACAAGCACATACAAGGCATCACCAATTTAAACCCGCATCAAAGGAAAATCAATGAAAAGAAACATATTATCATGACTCAATTTAGACCCAATCATCCAAAAAACAATTAATAAACAAGGATGAATCCAGGCTAAAGGAAGAAATAGAGCAAAGCTTAGAATAGTACCAGTGGAGCTAGGGATCAGAAATATTGGTCCACTAGAGATCCAACAATGGTGAGGCCAAAAATCCAACTCGGTGGTGGGGTTCAAGTTGTGGGTTTTGAAGGAATGGAGGAGCAAGAGTTGGGGTGGAAAAGGTGATGTTTATTGAGGTGTTAATGCGCATTAGAAAATAAGGAAAAAATCGTCTTTGGATTAAGAAGGACCAATCTCCAGAATTCACCCTTTCTTGTTTAGCTAGATGTGTTTATATAGAGTACCATAAAATATAATGTAATCTCAAAATAAAGTTAATCTTGATTATAAGGAATTCTAAAAGATAAGAATCTGTCTTTATATTATGACATATTATGGAAATAAAATCATATAGAAAAATTAGATCACAAAATCAAGAGTGATAAGGAAAATTAATTTTAATTAGAAGAAATATTGCTGAGAATTATATTACTACTTTTTTTATCTGAAAAAGTTGTGTCACAAAAAATTTAGCACAAAATCAATTATCATAAAAAAAATGATTCTAAATATTAGAAGAAATTATATTTTTAATTATTAGAATCATATCACTAATTACTTGAAATTGAGTAGAAATGGCAAAGCATGAGAACATAAAATATTAAGTTGTAGTTAATCGCAAGAAATTGTGGTGTGGGTGGATAAAGTACAATAGGCTAAAAAATAAAAAAAATAAAAGGCGTAAAAAAAACACCCAAAAGATTAAAAGAGTCCTGTATTCGAATACTGCTACAATATTTTGGATCCTTTACACATGTTTTTCTACATAAAGAAATGAAAATGTTTGGTGCAGAATGAAAACAATGTCATTAACAAAGGTTTCTCAGGTGTCTCAGGTAAGCACATTATTTCCTTGTTTTCTTAATTTTCTTTTATATCTATTCAGTTTCCTTAGTTCCCTTTGACGATGTCGAACTCTTGAAGAGCTACTGATTATTTTATTTTATTTATTTTGTTTGGATGAACATTACCTGGTTATCATTTGCATCGGGGATATGGATCAGGAGCAAATAGCTAGCTTATTAATTTAGAGGCATTATAACTATCACTTGGTCTTTTTAATTGTTCTGTTTTTATTCATTTTATTTTTCTATAGTAGTTTTTTACCTTGTAAAACAGGTCTTGGGAAAGGTTGATGTAGATTTTTTTTCACACTTGAAAAGCATTAATTGTAATGTAATGAAGCAGTGTTGGTATTCCGTTTTTGTCACGTGACATGACTGAACATGACATGTATAGAAACAAAAAAGTTTTTGGATCTCTAAATGTCATTGGGATTTTTATGTAGCAAACAACTTACTTCTCAGCTTGATATGCTGTAGCATTTTCTAGTGATGTTGAAGTGAAAATTGTGTGGCAGGGTGGTGGATGGTGTAATAATATTCAAACATGTGTTTATCCCAAGAAAACCCGGCGTGGATCATCAGATTTCATGGAAAAAGAGATACCTTTTACTGAAATATTGAGTAATAAGGCTAAAGAAAATCCAGGTTTCTTTTCAGCTGAAAAATTTGAAATGATCAAATTCTTCTCTTTTCATTTTCTTGTTATATTCATCAGTCGTTTTCTATATGTTATTGTTCCTCATGTTCGTAGATTTTTTCAATTGGAATAGCGTAAAGCTTCGTTATTGTGATGGTGCCTCATTTACTGGGAACAGTGAAGATGAGGTAGAGTTTGATTCCTGGTGTTCCTAAAATTAATATTTTGGTTGCAAGAAGATGAAATAATAGAAGTTGTTGCCTTAAAAGTTTAGTACAATATGTGGAATTCACTTGAAATTCGTTAATATGATCAATTAATTGAAGGTTATTCCACTGAATTTAGTTTCATAGATTGTTTGTCAAAATAGACTGCTGAACTGCAATTTAAAAGACAACGTATTTAGACAGCTCTATTGGAAGATTTGATGTCAAAGGAAAAGCGTTTTGTCGATCAGGTTATAGAAACTCATATATATATATATATATATATATATTACGTTCTTAGTAATATTTGTTCTGTGCATTTAATTTTGCTTCGGGCTCTTCTTTTGGGATGCTCCGCGGGTGACCTAGCTACTATTATTCATTGTGATGAAAGTATGATATTAATACTCCAATGAATGTTCATAACTGAAAATGGTAAGTGTATTGTTTTCATTTCCGCACATTCGGTTCATTGCTGATAATGGAAAAAATTTATAGGGTATGTCTAAGAAGATGATCCAAATTCCACTTCTGAAGAACATCTTAATGATTCTAAAAGGATAAAGTACTTGGTGGATCACATAGAGGCCATGGTAGCGGTAATAAGGAAAGATTATAAAAAAGACAATTAGAAAAAAACCCAGCAGTTTATGTATAATAAAAACCAATCAAGTATTCCAATTTTGACTAAATTTGGTATAAAAACAAAATTTTGATCGAAAGATCACATGTCTGATTGAAATTCCACCAACTCCATTTTTCCACTTTTAGGTTCTTTCTTTCTAGTTTCATTTTAAACTTGGTATTCTAAGTCCTGACATCAGTTTTTTTTTCTTTGTAATTTCCCCATTTTTGGCAGTACCACTCCTTTTTATGCTTCTTTATGTTTGGAGTAGAGAATTTCCCGATGCTCAAATCAAACATATATGGGCTTGTTGCTCTAAAGGTATGTTTCAATCTTCTTCTATAAGTTAGCCTTATTCTTATTAAATTGTAATGCAAATTCTAGAAGAATCTAGAAAATTCTAAGAGAAAAGTATTGAAATGTAACAAAAGTTCTAGAACAAAGTAAAAAATCCTAAGATAGGAAGACAATATCAAGAGCATTCTACATAGGCAAAATTCTAGAACATTCCACACAAGTTGTGGCTATCACTTTCTAGATAAGATAAGAACAAAGACAACATCTAACACACCACTCACAACTACAAGTACATACTCCTTCCAACTACAACTTTTGCATTCTACTATCTTCACAATTTTCTCTATCCCATCAATTATTCCTTTCACAACCTAAAAATACTATCAATGGTACTAGAGCTACGTTCGGTCATCTACTGGGCGTAGATAAATTTTTCAACTACTTAAAAAAAACAAGAACTCAATTCTATACTACTTCCACTACTAATCAAACATCATCAATTCCAGTACCTATTTTCACAGGAGAAAATTAGGAATTTTGGAGGGTGAAAATGAAGACATTCTTTCGCTCCCAAGACTTATGGGACATTATAGAAGAGGGCTTCACTATTCCAGAAGACACTTCCACTCTAATTGTAGCTCAGAAGAAGGAGTTGAAGGAAAACAAACAGAATGATTCAAGGGCTTTATTTGCTCTTCAACAAGCAGTTGATGACACAATCTTTTCGAGAATAATAGGTGCCACAAATTCAAAGCAAGCTTGGAACACAATACAAGAAGAGTTTCAAGGAAGTGATGAGGTACGTAATGTTAAACTTCATTCTCTAAGACGAGAGTTTGAATGAATAAGAATGAAAGAATTTGAGACCATTAAAGACTACTATTGTAGAATAAAGGAAATAGTTAGCAAGATGAGAGCCTATGGGGAAACTATTCTTGACAAAAAAATTGTTGAGAAAATTTTAATTTATATTCCCCAAAAATATGATGCAACTGCAACCGCTATTGAATAAACAAAAGATTTGGCCACATTGTCAGTAACACAACTAATGAGCTCTCTTGAAGCTTATGAACAAAGATTGAAAAGGCATGAAGAAGACTCGGTCGAAAATGCCTTTCAATCAAAACTAAAATTACGGTCTCAGAATAAAGATTATGAAAGAAATAAAAGTAGATGAGAAATTTCTAGAAATAAAGAAAATTCTAGAAGCTTCCCTATGACCCGTCAAGGAAAATATCCCACATGTGGCATATGTAAAAAGACAAGTCACATGGAAAAAGATTGTTGACATCATGGAAAACCTCAATGTCAGTACTGCAAGAAAGTTGGCCACGTAGAGAAGTATTGTCGTAATAAAAATAAGCATCAAGCAAACTTTGCTGAAGAACATAATCAGAAGCAACACTTATTTTATGCCAATCAAGAATCTCCTAGCGGAGGAGAAAGTTGGTACTTGGATAGTAGATGCAGCAATCACATGGTCAAAGATCAAAGTATCTTCAAAGACATTGATAAATCTATCAATGTCAAAGTTCGACTAGGAAATGGTGCCACAATGGAGTCTCAAGGCAAAAGAACTGTCATGGTGGAGACAAAGAAAGGTATGAAATTCATCAATGATGTTTTACTGGTTCCCAATCTTAAAGAGAATATTTTAAGTATTGGCCAAATGATGGAGAATGGATATTCTTTTCACTTTGAGAAAGATACATGCAACATTTATAATAGTAGAAAGATAGAAATTGGCCAAGTAAAAAAGGAGAAGAGAAATAGAAGCTTTCCCATAAGCTTCAAACTTGGAACTAATACTGCCATGAAGGCAGAAGTTGATGACTCATGACTTTGGCATAGGAGATTTGGCCATTTCAACACACATGCCTTAAAGCTTATTTATGAGAAAAACATGATGAGAGATCTTCCATGCTTGAAGAAGAATAATGAATCATGCGAAGGATATCTCCTTGGTAAACAACATCGATTACCATTCTTGACGGACAAAGCATGGAGTGCAAAAGACTTACTAGAGTTGATCTATACTGATGTTTGTGGACCAATGAGGACGCCTTCACATCACAACAATAGGTATTTCATCCTCTTCATTGATGACTTCTCTAGAATGACATGGGTCAGAAGTCTTTGGAATATTCAAGAAATTCAAGGCCCTTGTCGAGAAGCAAAGTAGAAAATAGATAAAAGTACTTAGAAGTGATCGTGGAAAGGAGTATGCATCTCGCGAGTTTGACAAATTCTGCGAAGATGAAGGCATAGAGAGATAACTCATAATCACATATACTCCACAATAAAATGGTGTGTCAGAAAGAAAAAATTGCACAGTCATGGCAAGATCAATGCTAAAAGAGAAAAGTATGCCTAACACTTTTTGGGCTGAAGCAGTCTACACTACAATTTACATTTTAAACAGATGTCCAACTAAGGCAGTCCAAGACAAGACTCCTATTCAAGCTTGGAGTGGAAGAAAACCATAAGCCAAACACCTAGGAGTATTTGGATCTATTTGCTACATACATGTTCCTGATCAAATGAGGCACAAGCTTGAAAATAAGACTATACAAGGAATCTTTTTGGGATATAGCACACAAAAAGGCTATCGAGTCTACAACCTACAAATAAAAAAGCTCGTCATTAGTCGAGATGTTGAAATTGATGAAAATGCTTCTTGGAATTGGGAAGAAGAAAAAGTCGTTAAAAGCAACACTTTAGTCCTAGTGCAACAATATCAAGAAAAATTCAAGAAGAGGCAGAAGCTTCAGGTACGCTTGCTCCACCTCTACTAGAAGATTCTTTACCAAAGTCCACTCCAAGACGAGTAAGATCTTTGGTAGACATATACGACACCTGCAATATGAGCATGATTGAACCTAACTACTATGAGGAAGCATCAAAACAAGAAGTATGGGTCAAGGCTATGGAAGAAGAGGTTAAAATGATTGAGAAGAATAACACTTGGGAGCTCGTAAACTGTCCTCAAGGAAAAGACATCATTTTAGTGAAATGGGTATATAAAGCAAAGCTTAATCTTGATGGAACTATACAAAAGCACAAGGCCAGATTGGTCGTAAAAGGCTACTCACTACAACCAGGAATCGACTACAATGAGACATTTGCTCTAGTCGCACGACTAGATACAATAAGAGCTCTAATAGCCCTTACAACACAAAAAGGATGGAACATCTATCAACTAGATGTCAAATCAGCCTTTCTAAATGGAGTGCTCAAAGAAGAGATTTATGTTGAACAACCTCAAGGCTTCATCAATAAAGGCAATGAAGGCAAAGTACTAAGACTAAAAAAAGCCTTATATGGCCTAAAGCAAGCTCCTCGAGCATTGGTATAGCAAGATTGATCAATACTTCATTGATCAAGGATTCAAGAGGAGCAAAAGTGAGCCAACACTATATATTAAAACCACAAGGTCAGTATCACCTTATTGTCTCCTTATATGTCGATGATCTTATATATACAGGAAACAATTTGGAGATGATGAAAGAATTTAAAGAAGACATGATGAAGACATTTGAGAATACTGACCTTGGGTTGATGAACTATTTCCTCAGTATAGAGGTGAAACAAGAAGAAGAAGGCATATTTATCTCTCAAAAGAAATATATTGAAGCCCTATTGAAGAAGTTCAAGATGTATGATTGTAAACCTGTCGCTACACCATTGGTTGTAAACGAGAAGTTACAAAAAGATGATGTAGCACAAGAAGCAAATGCATCACCCTACAGGAAGTTGAGTGGAAGTCTCTTATATCTCACAACCATAAGACCAGACATTATGTATGCTACAAGTCTTTTATCAATATTCATGCAAAAGCCAAGTCAGATTCATTATGGAGTAGGGAAAAGAATTTTAAGATATCTACAAGGCACAAAGGAGTTTGGAATATGGTACAAAACCATGATAACTCAAGGATGATTGGCTATACCGATAGTGATTGGGCAGGATCAATAGATGACATGAAGAGCACCTCAGACTATGCTTTTTCGCTTGGATCGAGAATATTCTCTTGGGCATCAAAGAAGCAAGCAACCGTGGCACAATCAACAGCTGAAGCAAAATACATGGCTGTTGTTGAAGCAACGAGTCAAGCTATATGGCTTCGAAAGATATTCAAAGATATGGGAGAGAAACAAAGTGGACCTACTACAATCAACTATGACAATAAATCAGCTATTGCAATGACGAAGAACCCAATACATTACAATAAAACAAAACACATACCAATTAAATATCATTTCAATAGAGAAGTAGAGACAAATATGAAGATCCAACTCGAGTATTGCACAACAGAAGACCAAATTGTAGATATTTTTACAAAGGTGTTATCAAGACCAAGGTTTGAACTACTACACACTATACTTGGAATTACCAAATTTGCATCAAGGAGGAGTATTAATGTGTAATGCAAATTCTAGAAGAATCTAGAAAATCCTAAGATAAAAGTATTGAAATGTAGTGAAAGTTCTAGAACAAAGTAGAAAAGCCTAAGATAGGAAGAAAATATCAAGAACATTCTACATAGGCAAAAATTTAGAACATTCCACACAAGTTATGGTTAACACTTTCTAGAATAGTCTATAGTTTCTATAAATACCCATGTACTCAATCATTTGTTGTATGACAAGAACAAAGACAACATCTAACACACCACTCACAATTACAACTACATACTCCGTCCAACTACAACTTTCACATTGTACTATCTCCACAATTTTCTCTATCCCATCAACTATTCCTTTCACAACCTAAAAATACTATCAGTTCTTATGCCTATGCTGCATAAGCGTACTACCACTAACAAACAAAGTATCATTTTATTGATAGTTATTTTTTAGTGATCAAATAAAAATGCACCCTTGGTTCTTGAAGAACTTGCCACTAGAATTTGTGACTTCTTAATTTGTTTAGAAGGGAAAGGCTTTTCTTTTTAAATCATTGTATTTTCAAGATGAGCTTTTCAACTGCTACGTTATATTTACTCAATACTATGTCATGCTCACATGTAATTTTATTAATTATTAAGAATTTGATTTCTGCCCAAATTGATTTTGTTCTCATGGATTTTACATAAGAAACCTAAAATTTTGAAAATTGAAAGTGCACTCAAACTGTTCATAGTGTATATGTTCAATCACGCATCTCAAATGGATCAATGAGTTTTGAAGGAAGTTCGTGAGCAGTGAAATTTGTTTCTTTTAAGTGTTTATAGAAGATGATGTTAGGTATTGTAGGAGTTTTCATGTGAATCTTAGATGTATAGTCATTCGATTTAGAGTTGTATTATATTTCATATAGACATTAGATTGCATTTCATGTAAATATTAAATTGAATGAAATTTGTTTTCTAGATGTTTTGGGTAATTATATACGGGTTTTGTATGTGGTAGAAAGCATAAAAGAATTTTTTATAAACAAAATAAAAAACCACTTTTCATATCAGTTAAGGTCACAATTGGTATAAAAGATAGAACTTTTTAAATTTTTGGAATTATAACCTGTATAGTATGTCATCTTTTTAACTACAATTCTTTTCTTCACAAGTAGACTTTCTATACTGGTTTTAGAAACAATATAAAAAAAATATACCTATCCTAGAGTCGGTGTAGAAAGTTGGTATTTTTATCAATTCCAGAACTGGTATAAAAAACTTTTTTTAACTGGTATAAAAAGGCCTTTGTGCACTAATTTGATCTTTAATACTAACGATTTTAACTACTTACTATTATTGATTTTAAATTGATCTGATTTTTTAAAAATTATTTCTATATATATATATATATGTATATATATTTCCAACAGTCATCTACGTTTAGAGTAAAGAATTTGGATAAAATAGTAACGTAAAGACAAAGTTGTTTTATATTATATATTAAGAATTATTTCGTTTATTACCGTCCAGTCTTAAACGAGTACCACAAGTACAAGCAACTGAAAACAAGCTTGCATATTAATAAACAATGATATGAAAATAAATTGTGTGTGCACATATACACGCTAAACCCATCAGGTATGAACCAGACTCAACGTTGATTCTTTATTTGAACATGTCCATCATATTCACAGAAAAAATTGCGATAAAAAGCTGGTACAATCTATATTTTATTCGAATATGATATTTGGACAATTTTTTAACTCATTTTTTACAATACTGATGTGGCAAGGGATTTTAAATTTTTTTATTGCAAATGCATTAATGAGACAAACTGTTACACATGCGGGAACATTTCTTAGGCAAAGCGAAAGAGAGAGAGAGAGAGAGAAATACAGAGAAAGAAGGAAGTGGTGGAGACAAAGAGAGAGAAGGAACTACTGCAAAGGAAGAAGCATTGCAGCCCTTTGTGTGGGTAACAAGAGACAACGACCACCTGAAGTGCTCGCGGGCAACCATTTGATAGTCCACAGGGAGGCCACTTCCACTATTCCCATTCAATAACATTCATCGAGACCGGTGTATTGTGACTTTGTTGTGATTTTCCAACGATCTGTGTGGGTTTGCGGAGACTACGGCGACCCACAGTCGTCGATAGGAAGGATTTCATCATCCACAGCGTTGCATTGTAAGTTTGTTGTGCTTCCATTACATATTTCCCTAGCGTCTTCGATGATGATGAATGTTTTTTTTGGTAAAGTTTTGAGCTTTTGTCGGAAAATTTTGTTTTTTTTCGTTTTTTATGGAAGTTTGGAAAACTGATTTGGTGTTCTGGTCGTAACTGTTTTGTGCATTTGTAGTGGCCATTGGTGTAGTTCGCTTTTGTGTGTTCTATAGTTGTGACTCTTTGGAATATTTGAAGAAAGCACATTTGGGGATTTTCGTATTTGGGTGCTTGTAGTGGTCTCAAGTTATTTGTTTTGTTGAGTAAAAATATATGGTAGATCCCCTGATTTTTTATAATTGGTGCCCATATGAAGGACATATGTGTTGTTGGAGTTCTGTTGAATATTAATTTGGAACTTTGTTGTTCATTTATATGTTGACAGTTTTTATACATCTGCAACTGCAGTGTAGAAATTGCAACAATACTTCCCACATTTTAATGTTTGAGTCCCCACTTATTTAAGCTTTGACGTAATTTATAATTTTGAAGGACCAAAAGCACCCACCTTAGACAATTTACAATGTTCATGTTATGGAAATTGTATGATGTAAAATGTGTGTAAGTGAATGCATTGTGTGATCACAAAACCATATTGAAATTTTTTTAAAAGATGCAATTGCAGTCCAAAATTTACAACACTGGTTCCCATATAATAATTATTAACTTCCCACTTATTGATGAGTTGAGGATTTTGACAATTTTCAAGCAACATAAGCACGTACTATGGTGGATATGTAGTGTTTTGGTTATTGAAATTGTATGAAGGACAATGTAATGTGTGTTACAATATTTTAATTTTTTACCCACTTGCAAGAGCAATTAGGAATCTGTAACACTACTCCCCACAAATTAATGGTTGACTCCCTACTTATGGGTTGAGTTGATGATATTGAAAATTGTCAAGTAACACAAGCACCGACGTTTGTAAATGGAAATTGGATGATGAATTTTTTTTTAAGGTGAGTTAATTGTGTGATCCCAATACCATATTAAACTATTTTTTAAGATGCAAGTGTAGTCCATAATTTAAAACAACATTCCCCATATATTGAAGCTTGACTCCCCAGTTATGGATGACTTCAGCATTTTGGCAATAGTCAAGTAAGACAAGCACCCATGTCAATGAATGAAATTCGGATGATGGAAAATTTCTTAAAGTGGGTGAATTGTGTGATCCCAATACCATATTTAACTTACTTTTAAAAAATCTGCAACCTCGAAACATAATGTCCAACTTAACTCCCCACATATTAATGCTTGACTCCCTACTTATGTATGACATGAGTATTTTGGCAATTGTCATGTAAGACAACCACCCACTTAAGTGAATAGAGGTAGGATGATGGAAAGTTCGTGAATTGTGTAATCCCAATACGATATTTTAATTAGTTTTACAAAAATCAGCAACCTCGGAACATAATGTTCAACTGAACTCTCCACATATTAATTCTTGACTCCCCATTTAAGTATGACTTGAGTATTTTGTCAATGGTCTAGTAAGAAAGCACCCACGTCAGTGAATGAAGATTTAATTACAAAAAATTTGTTTAAGTGGGTGAATTATGTGATCCCAATACGATATTTAAATTAGTTTTCAAAATATCTGCAACCTCGGAACGTAATGTCCTACTTAACTCCCCATATATTGAAGTTTGACTCCCCACTTAAGTATGACTTGAGTATTTTGGCAATTGTCAAGTAAGAAAACACATATGTGAGTGAATGGAAATTAGATGATGGAAAATTTGTTTAAGTCGGTAAATTGTGTGATCCCTATACGATATTTAAATTAGTTGTATAAAAATCTACAACAGCGAAACATAATGTTCAACTTCACTCCCCACATATTAATCCTGACTCCCTACTTAAGTATGACTTGAGTATTTTGGCAATTGTCAAGTAAAAAGCACCCACGTCAGTGAATGGAAATTGGATGATTAAAAATTTGCTTAAGTCGGTAAATTGTGTGATCTCAATACGATATTTAAATTAGTTTTATAAAAATCTGCAACCTCGAAACATAATGTTCAACTTAACTCCCCACATATTAATGCTTGACTCCCCACTTACGTATGACTTGAGTATTTTGCAATTGTGAAGTAAGAAAACACCTACGTCAGTGAATGGAAATTTGATGGTGGAAAATCTGTTTAAGTCGGTGAATTGTGTGATCCTAATACGATATTTAAATTAGTTTTATAAAACTCTGCAACCTCGAAACATAATGTTCAACTTAACTCCCCACATATGAAAGATTGACTCCCCACTTACGTATGATTTGAGTATTTTGTCAATTGTGAAGTAAGAAAGCACTCATGTTAATGAATGGAAATTGGATGATGAAAAATTTGTTTAAGTCAATGAATTGTGTGATCTCAAAATGATATTTAAATTAGTTTTATAAAAATCTGCAACCTTGAAACATAATGTTCAACTTAACTCCCCACATATTAAAGCTTGACTCTCCACTTACGTATGACTTGAGTATTTTGTCAATTGTGAAGTAAAAAAGCACCCATGTTAGTGAATAGAAATTTGATGATGGAAAATTTGTTTAAGTCGATGAATTGTGTGATCTCAAAACGATATTTAAATTGGTTTTATAAAAATCTGCAACCTTGAAACATAATGTTCAACTTAAATCCCCGCATATTAATGCTTGACTACCGACTTACGTATGACTTGAGTATTTTGTCAATTGTGAAGTAAGAAAGCACACAAGTTAGTGAATGGAAATTGGATGATGGAATTTGTTTTTAAGTCGGTGAATTGTGTGATCCTAATACGATATTTTTTTTATGAAAATCTACAACCTCGAAACATAATGTTCAACTTAACTCTCCACATATTAAATCCTGATTCCTCACTTACATATGACTTGAATATTTTGTTAATTGTGAAGTAAGAAAGCACCAACGTTAGTGAATGGATATTGGATGATGTAAAATTTGTTTAAGTGGGTGAATTTTGTGATCCCAATACGACATTTAAATTAGTTTTCAAAAAATCTGCAACCTCAAAACATAATGTCCTACTTAACTCCCCACATATTAATCCTTGACTCCTCACTTACGTATGACAATTTGTAACTTCACTCCCCACACATGTAGTCTTTCCTCCCCACTTACGAATGACATGACAAATATAATAATTTGAAACTGCCACAGACACCCAGTTTACTCAACAAGCTATTCAAATATGAAATGCCATACAATAGCAATAAACAAACTTTTGCATGTTCAAATTTTGGGTCCTCTGTTCCAAAAAATAAAATAGACAAAATAAGGGTTTTTTTAGGAACACCTTTTGACGAATACGCAGGGGGAAATAGGTGTAATGTACTCATAACAACGGTTCAATGCTATGGTGGGGACGATGAGATGGTTGTCGTCAAGGACTTCCGGTAGCCGTTGTCTCTGCTAATCCACACACACGGGTGCAATGTTTCACACTTTCCAACACTTCTATCTTTGTATGTCTGCAATGCTTCACTTCTCTCTCTTTCAATGGTTCTTCCTTTCCACCACTTTCCAGTAGTTTGTTCTTTGTCTCTAACTCCACCACTTTGTTTTCTCTTTCTCTTTCTCTCTCTCTCTCTCTCACTTTCTCTTTCTTTCCCTTTGCCTAACCAATGATCTTGCACGTGTAACCTTTCCTTTCATTAAAGAAATTATAATAAAAAATTAAAAAATCACTTACCATCAGTATTGTAAAAAATGAGTCCAAAACATTTGTTCAAATATCATTTCTGTATTTTAATATACTGTTTTTCATTCATTAAGTAATTTTTTATCCCTCCTTTTATTTACTAATCTATATTATCTACGTTAAAGGTGAGAGAATCGATTCCCACAGTATTTTGCTTAAAATTTTAAAATTTTATGTATGAGAAATCATTTTTTTATAAAACAAGTTTTTATTGTCTTCTCAAATTTATTTTCAAATTTTTCTTAATTTCCTAAAATATCTTAGATTTTAAAATTTATATGTTTTAATACTTTATATTAATATTAATTTAAGTATTAACGTTTTCTTCAATTAGTATAAGCATTTTAATATTTATAATTAACTCAATTATTTAACATGTAATTTCATTTTTATATGTAGATGTTTTAACATCAGGTAAATATTAGATTGAATGAAATTTGTTGTCGGGATGTTTTGAGTAATTATATACAGATTTTTGTGTGCGGTAGGAAACATAAATTAATTTTTCATAACAAAATAAAAAAAAAAATCACTTTTTATACCGGTTAAGGGGCACAATCGATATAAAAGGCAAAATTTTTTATATCGGTTGTAATTATAACCAGTGTAGTAAATCACTTTTTATTACAAAATTTGTCCATCCCAATTAGACTTTCTATACCGATTCTAGAGACGATATAAAAAATTGATTTTTTATACTTCGCATGGAAGTGGAATAGAAAGGTGAAACTTTCTATAATGTCTATATCTATACCAATTCCATAACCAGTATAAAAAGTCTTTTTTAACTGGTATAAAAAGGTGTTTTTGCACTAGTATGACTCTAGAGTGTGATTATGTGTGATGGGTTACTTGATATTGTTTAATTTGGTGTATTTCACATAATGTTTTGTAATTCTATTGACTTTTGTGTGTGTGTACCTTCTTTTGAAATTAGTTTACCCTTTTATGTGTTTGTGTACTTATGTTATTTTCTTCTTTTCCAATGTTCACCATTTTCTGGTGTAGCAGATGAGGAACTATGTGTGGATCTTGCTCAAGGTGGAGACAATGCCCCATCTGTATAAACATTGGATTATAGGAACTAAGTTTATATCTTATCTTTTGAAAAATTATGTTATGCTTAGCTTTATATATGTTATGTTTTGGGTTGTATGTGATCTTGTTTTGATTATAGCATTACGTTATGGGAGGATTGTAATGAAGTGATTTATATACTTTATGTATGCTTGTTGGATAGAAATTATATTATTTGGTAGTTTTGCACTATTATTCAGGATGTTACATGATAAAATATTATTTTATAAATAATGTTTTTTATTGAATTTTTTACAATAAGATTTTTAAAATAATGATTATTTAATTTTTATATTATTTTAGTGTTGGTTTAAATTTTAAATATAGATATTTATATCTTATATTGGGCTGTTCTCCAAAATTTGGCCTATAAGATTCATTGGATAGTTTTGTATGTAATTCTTTATACACACTATAACCATATTTCAATGTGTACATTGTATTTATAAAAGTTGTGTAATGGTGGTAAACATGTTTATATACAACAATCATAGTCTAGATGAGAGTCACGCCACTTCTCATCTAGACTATGATCATATGTCTTGATGAGTCCATCTTCAAGAGTAAGGAAGCCAAGGAGAAGCCATGCGAAATTGATGAAGCTTCCATGGAGAAGGATGAAGGTGCAGAAGTTAGAATATGAGAGGAGAAGTGGTGCGACAATGGTGTTTGGAGAAGCTCTCAAGTGAGGTTGGGCCAACACTCAAGGAAAGGGGCTAGAGGAAACCAAGAAGGGGAACTCTAGCCTAAGGTGATTCACAAAAAGAGAGGAGTCTAGAGTAACAGAGTTTCTCTACTATATTCATGAATGAAAATACAAGGGTCCTAAGCTCTCTATTTATAGTAGAAAAGGAGAGCCAAGTGGTCTAGAAAAATGGAGGGTAAAAGGATCTAGAATGTGGTATTTAGAGCCAAAAAGAGAGCATGAGACAAGTGTGACTTGCCACCTAAGCAAATCACAAGGGACTTGCTTCTAGGCGCATAAGAGAAGCTTGGTGACCAAGCTTGGAGCAAGAAGGATCTAGATCCTCTCACAAATGCGCTCTCTCTCTCTCTTTGTTGGGCCAATTTCAAGCCTAACTCTTCTTTGGTCCAATTCTCTTCAAAGCCCAAAAACCCTCTAAGGTCCAATACATGGCCCAAACAAAACCCTATTCTAAAAAGCCCAAAATATAAGGCCTAAAAATAAACCCTATTCTAATATTTACAAACAAAGAGTTTTAGGCTAAGTCTTCACATCTTCCTTGACCCATGTAAAGTTCATCTTGGGCCTTGTATGTGCATTGGAGGTCCATTCCTCTTGTATCCTCCTAGTCATTGCTCTTGTTGTGGGTCCCTTGGTTAGAGGCATCTCATCATCCCCTCCCTCTTGAGAAGGATTTGTCCTAAAATCTGAAATTTCTACCTCATCATCTGTACCACCTGCAAAAGGTATTAAGTCAGCAACATTAAAGGTGGCATGTACATCATATTCCTCAGGCAACTCTAGCCTATACGCATTATCATTGACTCTTTTTAGCACTTTAAAGGGACCATCACCTCGAGGGCTAAGTTTAGACTTCCTTTTCTTAGGAAATCTATCTTTTCTAAGGTGTAGCCACACCCAATCCCCTTCTTCAAAAATCATTTCCCTCTTCCCCTTATTGTTGTACTTAACATACCTCTCGGTTTGTTGTTGGATTTGTCTTTTAATCTTCTCATGCATTTTCTTAACAAAATCAAATTTTGCCACCCCTTCTTTATGAATGAAATCAAAAGATTTGGTAACATATCAATAGGAGTGAGAGGATTAAAGCCATAAATAGCTTCAAATGGAGAGATCTTAGTAGTCCTATGAACTACTCTATTGTAGGCAAACTCAATATGGGGAAGGTATTCATCCTAAGATTTGTGGTTTCCTTTCAAAATTGCCCTTAGTATAGTAGACAAAGATCTATTAACAACTTCAGGTTGCCCATCAGTTTGTGGGTGACATGAAGTAGAGAAATTAAGTTTAGTTACTAGCCTTGACCAAAGAGTTTTCCAAAAATGGCTAAGGAACTTAGTATCTCTATCAGAAACTATGGTGCGGGGTATACCATGAAGCTTGACCACATCTCTAAAGAAAAGCCTAGCATCATCCACTTTGTGGCAGGGTATAAATTGTGTCATTTTGCTAAAACGATCTACCACCACAAAAATGGAATCAAAACCCCTTTGTGTTATTGGGAGTCCTAAGACAAAAGCCATACTTATATCTTCCCAAGGGGCTGAAGCAACAGGCAAAGGGTGTATAATCCATGAGGCATTGTTTTAGACTTAGATTGTAAGCATGAAATACATCTATTACAATGTCTTTGGACATCCTTCCTCATATGGGGCCAAAAGAATTTCTCTTTGTAGTCCTATGAACTACTCTATTGTAGGCAAACTTAATATGGGGAAGGTATTCATCCCAAGATTTGTGGTTTCCTTTCAAAATTGCCCTTAGCATAGTAGACAGAGATCTATTAACAACTTCAGTTTGCCCATCAATTTGTGGGTGACATGAAGTAGAGAAATTAAGTTTAATTCCTAGCCTTGACTAAAGAGTTTTCCAAAAATGGCTAAGGAACTTAATATCTCTACCAGAAACTATGGTGTGAGGTATACCATGAAGCTTGACCACGTCTTTAAAGAAAAGCCGAGCAATGTTGCTTGCATGATCCACTTTGTGGCAGGGTATAAAGTGTGCCATTTTGCTAAAACGATCTACCACCACAAAAATGGAATCAAAACCACTTTGTGTTCTTGGGAGTCCTAAGACAAAATCCAAGGGGCTGAAGCAACAGGCAAAAGGTGTATAATCCATGAGGCATTGTTTTAGACTTAGATTGTAAGCATGAGATACATCTATTACAATGCCTTTGGACATCCTTCCTCATATGGGGCCAAAAGAATTTCTCTTTTAAAAGACCTAGGGTTTTTTCTACCCCAAAATGACCCATTAATCCCCCTTCATGTGTTTCTTGAACAAGGAGTTTTCTTTGTGAGCCTTGGGGAATACAAATTTTTCCTTCTTTAAACAAATACCCCTCGTTCACATAGAAACCTCCTTGAGGTCTTTCCATACACTCAGCATAAGTAGAGGAAAACTCAGAATCTTGATTATACATTTCTGGAATGTGATCAAATCCAAGAATTTGGGCTCCCAATTTTGAAAACAAAGTGTGCCTTCTAGACAAGGCATCAGCCACCACATTTCTTTTGCCTTCTTTTACTTTGTCACATAAGGAAATTGTTCCAAGAATTCCATCCACTTAATATGTCTTTTATTCAGCTTGTGTTGGCCCTTCAAATATTTTAGCGACTCATGGTCGCTATGAATGACAAACTCTTTGGATACAAGGTAGTGTTCCCAAGTTTGAAGGGCCCTAACTAAGGCATACAATTCCTTATCGTAGGTGGGATAGTTGAGGGAGGCACCATGAAGTTTTTCACTGAAATAAGCAATTGGGTGCCCTCCTTGCAACAACACAACACCTATTCCTACACCAGATGCATCACACTCTAGCTCAAAGGTTTTTGAATAGTTTGGTAAAGCTAGAATGGGTGCATTGGTGAGCTTTTCCTTGAGTTGCTGAAAAACAGACTCTTGTTTTTCACCCCAATTAAAAGATAGATCTTTCTTGACAAGTTCATTGAGGGGTGAAGTGAAAGTAAAGAAGTTAGGAATAAACCTCCTATAAAAGCTTGCCAAACCATGGAAGCTCCTAACTTCTCCAACATTTTTAGGAGTAGGCCATTCTTGGATGGCCTTTATTTTTGTAGGGTCAACATGGACCCCATTTTTATTTACTACAAAACCTAAAAAAATAACACTATGTACACAAAAAGTGCATTTCTCTTTATTTGCAAACAAACAATTTACCCTAAGGATGGTAAGGACATACCTCAGATGGTCTATGTGCTCATGTAAGCTCTTGTTATAGATCAAAATGTCATCAAAGTAGACAACCACAAACTTTCCTATGCACTCTCTAAGAACGTGATTCATTAGCCTCATGAATGTACTAGGTGCATTAGTAAGCCCAAAGGGCATCACCAACCACTCATATAATCCAAATTTGGTCTTAAAAGCGATTTTCCATTCATCACCTTCTTTGATTCTTATTTGGTGATAACCACTCTTTAGATCAATTTTAGAAAACATGAGGGACCCATGCAATTCATGAAGCATGTTATCAAGCCTAGGAATGGGATGCCTATATTTAATGGTGATGTTATTTATGGCTCTACAATCACAACACATTCTCCATTTCCCATCATTTTTAGGTACTAACAAAACAGGCACAACACATGGGCTAAGGCTCTTTTGAACCCAATGCTTCTCCAACAACTCTTGGACTTGAGACTCTATCTCCTTTGTTTCTTGAGGATTTCACTACAAAAAAACATGTAAATACCGACGTTTATTTTTGTAATTTACGTCATTTTTAACTGTCGTTATTTATTTGAGTGACGGTTTCCTGAAATGTCGTAATTCTTGCCGTCACAAAGTATAATATGACGGTTATAAATTAACCGCCCCAACAACTGTCATTCTATACAACGTATAAAGTGACAGTTTAAAGAAGCAAAAAGCGTCAGTTAAAATTGACGTAATATTTTTACTAGATGACAAATATAATGTGAAAAACGACGCTTTAAATTGACACTATTATCATTATATTATGACATTTTTAAATGTCACCAATTTAATTAATTATAGTTAATTTTGAGATTAATTACGTCATTATCAAGTGTATCAAGTGACGTAATTTTAATATTTAATTATTTATTCTTTTTTAATATTTCTTATACTTTCATAATTTGATAAAATTATTTTTTCATGATAATTTAAAATATATAAAAAATTATAGCACTATCAAATAGAAATTGATAAACTAAATTGTTTCATTGTCAATATAACATAACTACACCAAAGTACCAATTCAAGCATTTGAAAAAAAAAAGGACCACTAAGAGTACCAAAATATTCAAGTATCTAAGAAAAAAAGACAACATTAAAAGTCCAAGTCTAAGGTGTTTTGTTTCCACCACTTGATCCTTTGTATCCTGCACTAATCATGAGAGTATTTGTTGAGTCACAAGCAACTCCAACTACTTCATCATCATGAGCACCACTTCTTGATTCTGAAATGTCAATGTAAGAACCCTGCGAATTCCAGATTGAAGGTTAAACCTTTCAATCCAACCACCTGTTGTCCCTAGAATGGCAAAATTCCCACAAGCACTGATAACACAAGCCTGTTACCATATGAAAGCAGTAGTCAGCTAGAACCAACCCATTTGTCAACAGACTTTTAAATATTGACACCCTAAGAGAATGCCACACACTTTGTAACATTATTACTCCACACACTTTGTTACTAGAAAAAGGAATTCAAAGCAACAAAAATGGGTTACCAACTGGTGCTACTTCCATACGAATTGTTTACAAACAAAACGAAAAAAATTAAATAAAAATAGAAGAATCACAGTACCATACACTTCTTAATCCCCTCTACCTACCCATGTTGACATTTACC